>Ga0172379_10001205_pt1 | contig 54132 bp, 49 predicted proteins | sample GrowelOW334metaG_FD_119756 | JGI IMG/M metagenome (GOLD analysis project Ga0172379, IMG submission 119756) | Groundwater microbial communities from an aquifer near a municipal landfill in Southern Ontario, Canada - Groundwater well OW334 metaG | ecosystem: Environmental > Aquatic > Deep... | reverse complement strand
GCCGAGGTGGTGGAATTGGCAGACACACTAGCCTTAGGAGCTAGCGCCTTACGGCATTAAGGGTTCGAGTCCCTTCCTCGGCACAAAAGTATTTCTCCTCCTTTGGAGGCAGGTCAGGCAACAGGGCTAAGGACAAAAACAAGTTCGGCTGCACCAACAATCACTTGCCGTCCGTGTCTATTTTATTGCAACTCAGCAATAAGATCGAAGCTCGCTAAATACTTTCAATATAGTTGATTTGGAGGATTTGTGAATTGTTCCGTCAGCGTGCATCACGCTTCGAAATCACATTTTTCAGATAATCTTCTATCACGTGTTTCTCTCGTAACGACCTTCCTGTGTTCAGTACTCTTTTATCAAATTGGATTTTCACAAACTGTTCATAAACAGTTCAATGCTCCTTCAACAAGTCTCCCAACACATTATTATCGTTGGAATTATTTCGATATCAATAATATAAAAGCCACCATTAATAATTATGGCCCATTTGCTGATTATCTTCGTACATCTTCAGCTGGTCTGGAATGGCCGAAGGGAAGCCGTAAAACAGCTCTGTTCTCTGCTGGTATCTGGATTGCCGGAATTCATAGGCCTACGGGCGAACTCCGCACGGCAATACAATACTATCAATCGGAATATCAAGCGGGACCTATTGCCGGCGTTTTTAATACAACGACGATTGATTCGACTGTCATTTCTGATCCGTCCGACAACCGATACAGAGTATATAAGTTAAATAAAACGTATTCCGATACGATGGCGGATTCACAACAATGGCCCGGAGATTTAGGCGCTCCTTATATCGATGTCAATGCAAATGGAACATGGGAACGAGGAATCGACAAACCAAACATTTTTGCAGATCAATTATTGTGGTCTGTCTATAACGATGCATTTTATAAAAATCGTGATGTCGTTAAAAGAACAAAACCTATGGGAATTGAAATCCAGGCATCGTACTTTGGATGGGATTACGTATTTCTGAAAGATATAATGTTTTTACGGTGGAAGGTGATCAACAAATCAAACGCATATTATGACAGTGTTTTTTTTGGAATATGGAATGATCCTGATCTCGGCAATCTCAATGATGATGGAATTGGAGTTGATATAAGTCGCAATCTTGTTTATACATATAATTGCGACGATGTTGACCAGGGTGCGAACGGTTACCAGCTCTCTCCCCCCGCGTACGGAATTGTACTGCTGCAAGGTCCCAACAAAAAAACATCAATGAGGGATTCAGCATATTTCAACGATTCATGGCATCGAGGTTTTCAGTCTCTGCAAATAACTTCTTTTGTACCAACATTTTCATTGACGGACTGTGATGATTGTGATATACTGTTTTTTGCACATCACATGTATAATATGTTGAATGGATTTAATGCAGAAGGCACTCCTTTTATTGATCCTCATACAACAACACCTACAAAATTTGTTTTTTCGGGAGATCCGGTAACACAAGTCGGCTGGTACCAATCAGACTCTTTAAGCATTGGTGGGACAGATGTTCGGGGTGTGGTGTCAGCCGGACCATTTACTTTTGCACCGAACGATACACAAGAGGTGATTGCAGCAATTATTTTATCGCAGAAGGAGAATCGTCTGGCGAGCATCACCAAACTGCGCTTTGTAACGGATTTGACAAGGGAATTTTTTTACGACAAATATCAAATATTCGAAAATACACCACCTGCAGAGGATATTTCTTCGGCTCCGCAAGAGTTTTTCCTAACACAAAATTTCCCGAATCCATTCAATCCAACAACAACCATTTCATTTGCCGTCCCGGATATGGGAAATCCTTTGCCAACGAAATTGGCTATATATGACGTTTTAGGAAGGACCGTTTCAGTTCTCATTAACCAATCCATCTCTGCAGGGCTGCATTCGGTTGAATGGAACGCAGCAGGATTGGCGAGCGGTGTCTATTATTATTCGTTATCGATCGGCGGCATGGTACAGACGAAGAAGATGATTTTGCAGAGGTGAGTGATAAAAAATCAATTTAGCTCTTCATATTTGATAGATTAAAATCAGTTCCATTATTTGAAAAGAAACTGTAATTTTTCCGTTCTCTCATTGCTTAAATTTATTCAACAGAGTATATTGAACTACAATCAACAGCAGTTCGATGGGCAAAAACGTGTACAATTTTTGAGGAACAGCAGGGAAATTGAAGGAATAGAGAAAATTGAATTAGGGTAATAATTCTACAATTCCTTAATAAATTAATATTTCCGCAAAAAGCCGAATATGTGATAATGAGTCCTGCACTTCCCTTCCTCGGCACAGAACAAATTGTATTTCAATGACATTTCTTAATCCTTTCGTGCTTTTCGGTCTCGCCGCTGCGGCAATTCCGATCTTGATCCATCTCTTTAATATCCGCAAACTTCGCACGATCGAATTCAGCACGCTCACGTTCCTGAAAGAATTGAATCGAAACAAAATCCGCAAAATCAAAGTCCGACAATGGCTGTTGCTCATCCTCCGCACGCTGCTCATTTTGTTGATCGTTCTCGCGTTCTCTCGTCCCGCATTGAAAGGTTCGTTCGGCTCGGCCGGTTCCCGCGCCGCCACAACACTCGTCATTCTGCTGGACAATACTGCCAGCATGCAACTGCATAACGAACAAGGAACATACCTCGCCCAGGCACAGCAACAGGCGCAGCAGATTATTGCCAGTTTGCAGGAGAACGATGAAGCATATTTCCTTCGTCTGTCCGATCTGCCGCAAGCGACCATAGAAGAGGAATCACAGGACCGGACCAGGATCTCCGCACTCATTCGCGAGACCGATATCAGTTACAACCGCCGGACGATTGAAGATGGGATGCGGCTTGCCGCCCGTCTGCTGCATCAGTCAAAAAATTATAATATGGAAGTCTATGTTATCTCAGACGGTCAGAGGTCCACGCTGTCGTCGATGGAAAGACCGCAATCTGCCGCGGAACATCTGTTCGAACCGCAGGTACGGATCTTCTATACACAGCTGGCAAAAAGACCGGGAGAGAATATTGCCGTCGAAAAGACAACTGTTCCTCCCTCCCTGTTGCAGGTGAACAAACCCTTCACCGTGAATGTGATGATGAAGAATTATGGGTCGTCTCCGGTCAACAATCACCTGGTCACCCTCACATTCAACCGGCACAAAGTAATGCAGAAAAGTGTTTCTCTTGATGCAGGTGAAAATGCAACGCTGGAGTTTTCCGTCACACCCGCACGCTCCGGCGTTCTCTCCGGTTTTGCCGAATCCGAGGATGATCAATACGAACCGGACAACCGGTCATTCTTCTCGGTGAACATTCCGGAGAAGATTTCTGTTGCATTGATCACAGCGGAAGAAAAGTATGAACGCTATATCGCGGCAGCATTTACTGTTGCGAAAGCGGCAAACCCCTCTTCACCCATCAATATTACAACTGTCCCTCCGTCCAGAATGACCATATCGCTCCTCTCCGCAAACAACGTTGTTATTCTCACCGGCGTGAAGGAACTGCCATTCCCGCAAAGGGAACTGTTAGTACAGTACATCCGGAACGGCGGCGGATTAGTTTTCTTCCCTTCCGCAGATACTACGGCACAATACCGTTATTTAGAAGATTTCGGTTTGACAGGATTGCACATGACACGGTCTCCGGCAGCATTGAATGCGACCGATCTTCAATTTCCTCTCTTCCGTGGAATGTTCGAAGAGGGACTGCAGAAAAAGAATGTTACGGTCGAATCTCCTCAAATCTCTCTCACAATAAATGCAGCATCCGAATCCAATCTGCGTACGGTAATCAACCTGACCACCGGGAAAAGCTTCCTCTGGCATCGCGATATCGGCCGCGGGAAAGTGCTCGGCTTCTCCGTTCCGGCAACAACGGATTGGTCGGACCTGCCGTTGAAAGGAATCTTCGTTCCATTATTGTATCAATCGGTCCTCTATCTCGCCGCTCCGGTGAATACAGGCGAACGTCAGGAATATTTTGCCGGCGAACGGATCGAGTTTTCTTCTGACGGAATCGCAAAGGGCACTTCGGCTTCTTCCTCACCGCTGCAGTTGATCGATACCGAAAATCGTTCAATCCCGCTGCAGACATATGTCAAAACTACTACAGAAGGTGTTTCGCATTCATTTTTTACATTCGAACATGCGGATCGAGCCGGCATATATACAGCGGTTAAAAAGAATGACACAGTCCTCGCATTGCCGGTGAATGTCCGCAGGGAAGAATCTCACAATGAACTCGCCGACCGTAAACAGCTTGCCGAAATGATGAAATGGCTCGGCATTGAAGAATCAGCCCTGAAGGAACTTCCCCCAAATGCGGATATTGAACAGACCATTGCGGAAAGCAGATTCGGCATTGAATTATGGCGCTATTTTCTATTGGCGGCATTGCTGGTTGCGGCAGCAGAAATGTTCATCGCACGAGAACCGAAACAAAATAGTATATTATCTCAGTCATAGAGTAGACAAAGAGTGTTTTGCGGTACGCTTGAAGAAAGAACAAATGCAGTATGATCAATCTGGAAAAAGAAAAACGCGAACGTGCCATTGTGGTCGGTGTTGCAACAAAAAATACTACCCGGCTGCAAGAGGAAGAGTATCTGGATGAATTGGTGCTTCTGGCGGATACCGCCGGCGCCGATGTGCTGCACAAAATCCTTCAGGTGAAAGACAAGTTCGACTCCGCATTCTACATCGGCAAAGGGAAAGTGGAACAACTGGCGCAACTATGTAAGGATGACGATGTTTCCCTGGTGATCTTTGACGACGATCTTTCTCCCGCACAAGTCCGCAATCTTGAACAGATTATCGAGCGAAAAATTCTTGACCGCAGCGGATTGATCCTGGATATTTTTGCCTCCCGCGCAAAAACGAACGAAGCGAAGACGCAAGTGGAATTGGCGCAGCTGAATTACCTTCTCCCCCGCCTCACTCGCATGTGGACACACTTGTCCAAACAGTACGGCGGCATCGGCACGAAGGGTCCCGGCGAGACGCAAATTGAAACAGACCGGCGAATGATACGCGAACGAATCGCGACACTAAAGGAAAAATTGGAAAAGATTGCCACTCAACGCTCCACGCAGCGGAAAGGACGCAAAGAATTTCACAACATCTCACTCGTCGGATATACCAACGTCGGGAAATCGACGCTGCTCAATACACTTTCAGATTCTACTGTGTTCGTGGAGAATCGACTCTTCGCAACACTCGATCCAACAACACGTAACGTCGCACTGGACTCTTCAACCAATGCCATGATCACCGATACGGTCGGATTCATCCGTAAACTGCCGCATCATCTTGTCGCGTCATTCAAAAGCACTCTGGAAGAGGTCGTCGAGGCAGATATCCTTCTTCATGTCATCGACTTATCCCATCCGCAAATGGAGGAACAGATTGAAGTCGTCAAAAGCACCATACACGATCTGGGTGCAGCGCACAAACCGGTAGTGTATGTCTTCAACAAAGTGGATGCCGTGGGGGACCGTTCGATCATCAAAAATCTCCAATCGAAATACGAACCTTCTGTATTTATCTCCGCTCACCGCGGTATCAATATATTGGGATTGAAAGAACTCCTCATCACCATGATCCACTCTTCGTTTACAGAGATGACAATCACCCTGCCGCATTCGGATTACAAGACCATTTCTCTATTGCATGAACTGACTGAGATCACCGCCCAAAAATATGATGAGAATGACATCATCCTCACGGCAAAGATCAGTGATAAGACGAAAGACCGCGTTCAGAAACTCCTGGCATCCTTAAAAAAGTGAGCCGGAACCCCCTTCGTTTCCATCAAATGAAATATTACACGAACGGAAAAAGATGGTAGATTTTTAAGCGACATTTTTTTATTTTAATACACTATTGCCCTATCGTCTAACGGCTAAGACAGCAGACTCTGACTCTGCTTATCGAGGTTCGAATCCTTGTAGGGCAGCAAAACCTTTTTCGGAAGGTTTTTTTCTCTCCAGCCTGTAACCCATCTCGGTTTACAATTATAAATTCCCCCTTGACTAAGAAGAGTAATGCCCTTAATTTATTTATTATTTCTAGGGGATCATGAAAAAGCCGCTTAATGTACTAATCATAGACGACGAAGTAGCCTTTGCCAACCTGCTCTGTATGGACCTCGAATCCAGCGGGGATTATGTAATGAAGACTGCTAACACTGGAGAGTCGGGTATTTCCATGATGTCCTCCGAAACATTCGATGTTCTCCTTCTTGATTACCACATAGGATCAATGACGGGACTACAAGTGCTGCAATGGATGAACGATCAGAAGATCGAAACTCCTGTTATCATGCTTACCGCAGCCGGAACAGAAGAGATCGCTGTTAATGCAATGAAACTAGGGGCATACGACTATGCCCGCAAAGAACGTTTGGAACTCTCCCACCTACCGATCCTCATCGACGGCATCTACGAACGATATTTATTCCGGCAGGAATTAAAACAGCGGGAAATAGCGAAGATGGAAGAGGAAAAACATCAGGCGGCTGTTCAGATGTTCCAGACCACGGTCCGTACAATAGCTCATCACGTGAACAACGCGCTTGCCATTATCATGTTGCGATCTTCATCATACGAGCGCATGGTGAAAAAAACTCTTGATCCGGCTACTGCAAACCAATTCATCCAACTTATCGCAGATCTAAAAGGCCAGGCTTCGGTGATCGAATCGGTCGTTCGTTCGCTGGTAGAACTCTCGAACGTCGTTTATACAAACTATGTCACAGATCAAAATATCATTGATATCCGCCAGGAACTTGAAAAGAACCTAAAACTAATGGAAGATCAGCAAAAAATCGCTGTGTGACCCTGCATCTTTCCTTACAAATCAACAAAACTACACGTCTGCCTTTCTTGACATCCGCTCAAAGTATTCGTATTTTTTAAAAAAATACGCCATTTTTTGTCCAGTCCATCCCCGAAAGACATCGGATTTCGGGGATGTGACTTTCACACACTTTCATGAACACGCTGAACGAACGAGAAAAAACGATATTACACAATATCGTTCATAGCTATATTCAGACCGCCATTCCGGTCGGTTCACGCTTCATTGCAAAACGGCGGGAAATCGGTTTGAGTCCGGCGACTATTCGGAATGTCATGTCCGATCTGGAATATCTGGGTTATCTCGGCCATCCACACACATCTGCAGGAAGGATACCGACCGATAAGGGATATCGTTTTTATGTGAACGAGTTGATGGAGATCGATCAGCTGAGTGAAAAGGAACAATCGTCAATTCAAACACAGTTGCAGGGAAATATTGAGACGGATGAGATTCTGAAGATCGCATCAAAGATTCTCGGCACTATCTCGCACCAGCTTAGCGTTGTCACCGCCCCGCAAATGACCTCGGGTATTTTTGAAAAACTGGAATTGCTGCAAGTCTCCAGCATGCGATTACTGGTCATCATTTCCATCCGATCGGGACTGGTCAAAACAATCATGATGGAGATGCATTCGGAGATCGCGCACGCGACACTGGAACACGTTGCACGGATTCTCAATGAGAGTTTAAGCGGACTGACCCTGAAAGAAATCCGCGACACGTTCGCAGAACGGATCAGAGAATATCAGAATGAGGAATCGGGATTGATCCGGCTCTTCATCGAATCGGTCGACAAACTGTTCGACGAGAACAAAAAAGAGAAAATCCATATTGCCGGCACAACGAATATTCTCGCCCAGCCGGAATTCGAGAATGCGAGAAATTTTAAGAGCATCATCGAACTGATGGACAACGAGGATATCATTATCCACGTGTTGGAAACCGGCGATCCGAACAGCACCACGGCCAGCGTCACCATCGGTGAAGAGACGAAAATCGAGCATCTGAAGGACTTCAGCATCGTCACGAAAACCTACAACGCCGGCGATGTAACAGGATCAATCGGCGTGCTGGGCCCGAAACGGATGGAATACTCCAAGATGATCCCCTTGGTGGATTTTGTCGCCACCACTATTTCGGATCTCTTCCAGCGAAGGAAACTGTAACTCTTTTCATCCATACAATGAAGTAACGATCATTTAACAAAAAACAAGGAACAATGGAAAATCAGGAAACGGAACAACCCAAATCAGAACAACAGTTACAAGAGACTCCAGAATCGCATCCGGCACTGCCGGATCGAACAGAATTGGATATAGCAAACGAATCGATCGCTTCACTAAAGGACCAGTTGCTCCGGAAAGCAGCGGAATTTGAAAATTACAAACGCCGCACGGAATTGAATTCCCTGAATGTCGCAAAGTACGCCAGCGAAAATGTTATCCTCAGCCTCCTGCCGATTATTGACGACCTTTCCCGTTCGCTGAAAAGCGCGAAGGAAAAATCGGAAGAAGATCCGTTCCTCAAAGGGATCGAACTGATCTTCAATAAAGTCAACAAGATCCTGGAATCCCAGGGAGTAAAAGTGATCGAGTCGGTGGGAAAAGAATTCAACGTGGATTTCCACGATGTGATGATGCAGATTCCGCGTGCCGATGTTGCGCCGCACACCATCATCGAAGAAATCGAAAAAGGATATCTATTATACGATAAAGTCATTCGGCATGCGAAGGTTGTTGTCGCAACATCACCAATCGAAGAGGAAGTGAAGAATTAAGTATGGCCAGCAAACGAGATTATTATGAAGTGCTGGGCGTACAGCGCAACGCTTCTTCGGACGAGATAAAAAAAACCTATCGGAAACTGGCACTGCAATACCATCCGGACAGGAATCCGAACAACAAGGAAGCCGAGGAAAAATTCAAAGAGGCGACCGAAGCGTACGAAGTTCTTTCGGACCAGCAGAAACGTCAGCGGTACGATCAGTTCGGCCATCAGGGAATGCGCGGCGGATCTGATTTCCATCAATATCAGGACATCAACGACATTTTCTCCCATTTCGGCGATATCTTCGGCGGCTCAGGCGGTTCGATTTTCGAAGAGATGTTCGGCGGCCAACAGCGCCGGCGCGGTCCCCGTTCCACCGGTGATCCGGGTTCCGACCTTCGCATTCGCCTGAAGTTGACTCTTGAAGAGATTGCAACGGGTGTCGAGAAAAAACTGAAAATAAAAAAATGGAAATCTTGCGGCACCTGCAACGGCAGCGGTGCACGGCCTGGTTCATCCAAATCGACCTGTCCGCAGTGTCAGGGGACCGGAGAATTACGCCAGGTCTCCCGTTCTATGTTCGGCCAGTTCGTGAATATCAGCGCCTGTGCCTTCTGCGGCGGCACAGGTCAGATCATCAAAGAGAAATGCCACACGTGCGACGGCGAAGGACGCGAACAGGGTGAATCAACCATTAAGATCAACGTACCGGCAGGTGTCAGCGAAGGGAATTACATGACCTTGCAGGGACAGGGAAATGCCGGACGCCGGGGCGGACATGCAGGCGACGTGATTGTTGAATTCACTGAAGAGAAACATGACTCCTTCATTCGCAACGGTGACGATATCATCTACACCGCGCTCATCAGTTATCCGGATGCTGTGCTGGGTGCCGATGTCGAGGTACCCACGCTCGGTGGAAAGGCAAAAATTAAGATCGACGCCGGAACAATGCCGGGCAAAATGCTGCGGATGAAAGATAAAGGGATTCCGCATCTGAACTCGTACGGACGGGGCGATCAGCTCATTCAGGTGCAAATCTGGGTCCCGCACAAAGTGAACTCACGCGAGAAAGAATTGCTCAAGGAACTGTCGAACAGCGAACATATCAATCCGACGGAAGAGGAAAAAAGTAAAAGCAAGACACTCTTCGACAAAATGAAGAATGTATTCTCCTAAGCGAAAGGCCAATGAATCCGTTCAAAGGATTGAAGGAATATTTTGCATTTACCAAGAATGAACAGAAAGTATTTCTCTTCCTGTCGGTCGTGTTCCTTGCCGGCGCAGGTGTAAAAGTGTACAAGGCGTATGCGGTGCCGTCGACTGCATTCGATTACCGCGCAAGCGATTCAGTCTTTACATCGCGATCACTTTCACTCGTCAGCGGCAGCGCCGGGACGGACAGCGTTCGAAACGGAAAGATCGATTTGAACACGGCAACAAAGACTGAGCTAATGGAACTGCCGGGAATCGGCGAAGCAATGGCAGACCGGATTCTGCTCTACCGCGAAGAAAAAGGACGCATAAAAAAAATTGACGAACTCAGGAAGGTCAAAGGCATCGGTGAAAAGAAATTCGAAAAACTCAAACCGCACATCGAGGTCAAATGAAAGGCACTGAACGGTATCTGGCGTTCATCATTGAAAGCAGGCATATCACCGCCGTCGAAATTGCCCATAGCACGAAAGGCAAGACGTTGACTGCTGCAGGATCGTTCGATTCCGAAATCGATTTTGACAGTCCGGAAATTTATGGTGAATCGGGCTCTGCCGCACGCGAAAAGGTGTTCGTCAAGGAGATACAGACATTCATGAAACGCATCGCAGCGGGAGCGCATTTCTTTTCTTTCGGACTCAATACCCGAATGGCGATGCTCCAGCAGATTCCTGTTGAAGAAACCTTGACGGATGAAGAGTTCAATATTCATTTGCAGTGGGAATTGCAGAACTATTTTCCCGACGCGGATCCAAAACACTTCGTCGTCCAGCCGTATGCGTTGGTCGGCGATACCGGTGTTGCCGGGAACAATGCTATGATCATCTCTGTCAAAAAATCGTTTGTGAATTTCCTGAACAATGTCTGTCACGAACTGCATGGATCGATGCATATTTTGGACATCGATCAGTTCTGCGCCGAAGGAGCATTATTATACAATTATCCCCATCTCACGTCGAAGCGGACCGCGGTAATCGGAGTGGATGAAGAAACGCTGGATGCCGGATTGCTCGTGAACGGAAAAAATTCCGATGTGAAAACAATGAAATGGAGCCGCGATCTTGCCGTCATCGATAAATATGCGCGGGAAAAAGGGGCGGAAGTGATCTATCTCCACGGCAGGCTGGTGACACAGCGTCTGGTAGATCAGCTGAAGAATATTTCCCCCATCGATGTCGAAATGGCGGATCCGTTTCGCAAAGTGGCACTCCCCCCCACCATCAAAGGAGTCGATGAGATAAAAATGCGCCGGCAGGAATACACTGCCGCTGTCGGTCTGGCGGTGCGCGAAGAATAATGAGGGTGATCGCCGGAAAATATAAAAACCGCAGGCTGGAAACGGTGCCGGATAATTCCGTACGCCCCGCGACCGACAAAGTGAAGGGGGCCATATTCAATGTGTTACAGTCCCGCGTGAATTGGACGACAGCAAAAGTGTTAGATTTGTACGCCGGCAGCGGATCCGTCGGCATTGAAGCATTAAGCCGCGGAGCAACGAATTGTATTTTCGTGGAAAAGAGCAGAAACGCCCTGCAGTTCCTGAAATCCAATATCGCATCGATCGGCGCAGAGCATGAAGCGAATGTCGTCTACGGCGATGTGGATCAGTTCATCGAATCGACGCGGATGACATTCACCGTCATCTTTGCAGATCCACCGTACGCCCTGGAGGCGTTGAAGCATATCCCGAACAAGATCTTCGAAAAGGGAATGATCGCCAAGGATGGATACCTGATTATCGAACACCCCGCCCGGTACGAGTTTGCGCAGAATTCCCTGTGGCAAGTTGCGGTGCAGAAAGTGTATGGCAATACAAGTGTTTCATTTTTTCAACACAAGAAGAGTGAAGAATGAAAACTGCTATTTATCCCGGTACATTTGATCCGATTACCAACGGACATCTGGACATTATCGAACGCGCGGCACAATTATTCGACAAGGTGATTGTGACTGTCGCGGTGAACTCGTCGAAAACACCGATGTTCACCGGCGAAGAACGCGTGGAGTTGATTCGATCGATCCTGGCGAAAGAGCGTTTGAAGAACGTCTCCGTCGAACGATTTAACGGATTGCTCGTTTCATTCGCCAAAAAGAAACACGCGATCGCGATCATCCGCGGTCTGCGGGCAATTTCGGATTTCGAATACGAGTTCCAGATGGCATTGATGAACAGAAAACAGTCGAACGAGATCGCGACCGTCTTCTTGATGCCGCATGAAAAATACACGTATTTGAATTCCAGTATCGTGCGCGAGATCGCGCGGCTGGATGGCAATTTCAAGGATTTTGTCCATCCCGTTGTCCATCGCGCCCTGAAGAAAAAACTGTCGCTGTAAACCATATTGTCCGGCCGGACTGTCCCGACGCACTCCGTCGTCATGTTCCGGCTTGCCGATCATCAGAAAGGAATTGTTGCAACCGTGAAGTCGTTATCGAAGAAAGTAGCACAGGCCGAAGCATCGCAAACGCTGGCACTCACCGCACTGGCAAAGAAATTAAAATCGGAAGGAGTCGACGTCGTTTCACTTACGGCAGGTGAACCGGATTTCCCAACACCTCGCCATATCAAAGATGCAGCGATCAAAGCGATTGAAGAAAATTTCACTAAATACACCATTAATGCGGGTATTCCGGAACTTCGTACCGCCATAGCCTCAAAACTGAATCGCGAAAATAATGTATCGGTGGATGCATCGCAAGTTCTCGTCTCGAACGGGGCGAAACATTCCATCTACAATGCATTGCAAGCAATCTGCAACAAGGGGGATGAAGTCCTCGTTCCGGCTCCCTATTGGGTCAGTTATCCTGAAATGGTGAAATTGGTTGATGCCGTTCCCGTTATCATGAAGACGACGGAAAAAACCGATTTCAAGATCACCCCCGCGCAGTTGAAGAAAGCCATCACCAAAAAAACAAAGGCGTTGATCCTCTGTTCTCCCTCCAATCCGACCGGATCCGTGTATACACCGGAAGAATTGCGGGCTCTTGGCAAAGTGATCGAATCATCCGGTATCTTTGCGATTGCAGATGAGATCTACGAGAAAGTGATCTATGACGGCGCCGTACATTTCAGTCTCGGTTCGATCTCTGAAATCAAGGATCAGATCATCACCATTAATGGTGTTTCCAAGGCATATTCTATGACCGGATGGCGTATCGGATATTTGGCGGGTGCAAAAGCAATCGTGGACGCCGCTGAAAAGGTTCAGAGCCAGGTAACATCGGGCCCAAATTCCATTGCGCAGAAGGCGGCGCTTGCGGCAATCGCTGGAAGTGACGATGAAGTGAAAAAAATGACCGACGAATTCAAACGGCGCAGGGACTATTTTCTTGCGGCGCTCACGGCGATCCCCGGGATCACCTCCACCAAACCGGGCGGCGCATTCTACCTCTTTCCAAATGTCAGCGCTTTTTACGGGAAGAAATATAACGGGACAACGATTAAAAATTGCGACGATCTTGCTCAGTTTTTAATCAAAGAAGCGCAAGTCGTTACAGTTCCGGGAAGCGGCTTTGGTGCAATGAATAATATCCGTCTCTCCTATGCCTGTTCCATGGAGGAATTGGAGAAAGCAAGTTCGCGGATGAAGAGCGCACTCGCAAAATTGAAATAAACATATTCGCCGCTCCGAAGGAGTCCTTAGGATAAGCATCGGAGTATTAGACACTCTAGAGAATAAAATGAAAAATTGCAAAATCACTAAGAGCCGAAGGGAAAACTCTTCCTCTTGGTGATTTTGTATTTTTAACAGATGTAATGGAAGGATCGAATGCCAACGTACGATTATAAATGCTCACAATGCGCTCACACTTTCGAAGAACTGCAATCCATGAAGGAAGCTGCATTGACCCTTTGCCCAAAATGCGGGAAAGAAACACTCATCCGTCTCATCGGCGGCGGCGGCGGAATGATATTTAAAGGCTCAGGATTCTATCTGACCGATTATAAGAGCAAATCTTCCGATAAAAGTTCAACCGCCTCTTCCCCGGCTTCGGCAGCTCCAAAGAAGGAGTCTACACCTTCATCGAATTCCAGTTCATCCGCGCCGTCGACATCAAAAGACTGATCATGTACGACGCTCCCGGAAACAGTGTCCGGTAATGCCGTCGTTAACCGGCCTTTCGGAACGACAGCAACACCATATTCTCCCCCGACTATTATATCCAAAAAAATCCGGCTCCTTTCATCAAGGAGCCGGACCATATGGTGAGAACAGATCTCAAGCGGTCCTGCGTGCGATCGAAACAAACGGCCGTTGCGGTGAACCGAGAAAAACCTGTCGCGGACGAGCAATTTTTTGTTCCGGATCCATCAACAGCTCTTCCCACTGGGCCAACCAACCGGTCGTTCGGGCAATGGCAAACAACACGGTGAATGCATCGGACGGGAATCCCATCGCCTGATAGATGATACCAGAGTAAAAGTCGACATTAGGATAGAGTTTTCGTTTGATGAAATATTCGTCTTCCAAAGCAACCCGTTCCAGTTCGATGGCGATGTCCAGAAGCTTATTCCGCCCGGTCACTTCAAACACCTGATCTGCTATATGCTTGATGATCTTCGCACGCGGGTCATAATTCTTATAGATGCGATGGCCAAAACCCATTAGCTTTCCTTCGCCATTCTTTATTTTCTTTATGAATTCCGGTACTCGTTCCTTCGTTCCGATTTCCCGCAACATCAACAACACCTCCTCATTCGCTCCGCCATGCAACGGGCCATACAATGCTGCTGCCGCTCCTGCCATACAAACGTACGGATCGGCAAAAGAACTGCCGATATTCCTCATAACATTGGCGCTGCAATTCTGTTCATGGTCTGCATGTAAGATAAAAAGAACATCAAGAGCATGTTCCAGCACTGGATTAATCTTATACTTCATCTCTGTCATTTTGTACAACATACTCAGGAAATTTCCGGTATAACTTAGCTCATTGTCAGGATAGATATAGGGCATACCGAGCCGGTGGCGGTAACAGTAGGCGGCGATCGTCGGCATTTTGCCGATCAGGCGGTACATCTGCAAGCGCCGCAATTCTGCATCGTGAACATTCCGCGATTCCGGATAATATGTAGAGAGCGCTCCGACCGTACTGACAAGCATTCCCATCGGATGCGCGTTGTGATTGAATCCTTCCATAAACTTCTTCGTGTTCTCATGCAGCATCGTATGATGAGTGATATTGTGTTTCCATTCGGACAGCTGATCCTTCTTCGGCAGTTCACCGTTGATTAAAAGATACGCCACTTCCAGGAAAGTGCTTCTCTCTGCAAGCTGTTCAATCGGGATTCCGCGGTATTGCAGAATTCCTTTGTCCCCGTCGATGTATGTGATTCTGCTCTTGCACGATGCGGTGTTCATAAATGCGGGATCATATGTCATCATTCCGAAATCATCATCCGATACCTTGATTTGGCGAAGGTCCATAGCTTTGATTGTCCCATTCGTAATCGGTATGGAATATTCCTTTTCCGTTCTACTATCGATAATCGTGAGCGCATCTTGCTGGATCATCTCCCGGGGTATATCGAACTTTTTTCCGGTGCGGGAGTCTGTGACAACAATATTATTATTCATAACTGTCTCCTTGTAGTCTGCCGGAAAACTGTGCAGACAATGTTATAATGGTATGACGAACGCGATTGATATTTTCAAGGACATCATCAGAGACGGAACACACTGTCGCCAGTGCAATGGAAAGGGAAAGAACAACACGCTGGTCTCCGGCAGAGGGGATTCTGGATGAAATCGATTGAACGAAATAACCATTGTTCCATCCTTATTAACTCTCTTCATCGATCATATCAAAGCACGAGATTTTGCAAAATGGTAGAAAGAGATTGGATCAGAGTCAATACAACACAGGGAAATGTACGGGGAATATTTTCCTCAACTGTCATTTTGATGGTGTTTAATAAATCAACAAAATTCTCTGGAGCGGACAGCGACGCAAATAACAGGAGATTTCGAAACAGGATAAAATAGTGCGGGATTGGTTAGAGCGTTTTGATTTTTTTCTTCTTCAAGATCGAGGCAGCAATATCCGCTTCTCGTTTTGAATTGAATGACAATCGGAATGTCCCTCCCTTGCCGTCTCGGATCTTTAATAATTCAATATCTTTGATGTTGACCTTCCCGACAGCGAGCGCACCAGTCATTTCCGCTAGTACTCCGGGACGATCATCGACGGCAACATATACTTCAAAGAGCGGATGGAGGAATCCTTTTGAATTTTTTGGAATGGCATCGCGGACAATTTTTGCCTTGGCGAACCGTCGTTCAAAAATGCTCCGGGATACGGGAGAACGAAGGTCCTTTTCAAATCGTGAAAGAAGAACGGTAAATTCTTTAATGCTACGGCGAACCTCTGTTGCATTACTTGCAAGAATATCTTTCCACATGCCGTATGGACTGGATGCGATCCGTGTGATATCGCGGAATCCGCCAGCCGCCAGCTGTAAATATCCCTGGTGACGCCGGTTTTTATTCCCCACCATATTCATCATTGCCACCGCAATCAATTGGGGCAGATGACTGATTGTTGCGGCGATAGTATCGTGATGTACTGCAGAAAGAAACAGCACCCGCGCACCGATTGCAGAAAGAACGGAGGTCAACGATGCGATCTGCTTTTTCATTGATGCTTCGGCACAGAGAACATACGTCGCATTCTGAAAGAGCAGCGCGTCGGCATACTCGATCCCCTTCCCTTCGGATCCTGCCATGGGATGTCCCCCCACGAAAAGCCCGTTATTGCGGAACGCCTTTCTCGCACGATGAACGATCTCAGCTTTTGTGCTGCCGACATCGGTAATGATCGCGTTTTTTTTACAGTGCAAAGAGACTTCGGTCAGGTGCTCCAGAATAGTATGAACAGGCGTACAAAGAAATATGATGTCAGCGTCATGAACTGAACCTGCCAGCGTAGCCGCTCCGTAGTCGATTGCTTCCCGGCGGAGGGCGGATGCGGTCTTCTGCCGGTCATCGAATCCCGTCACGACGGCATGCGGCACGTTCTGCCTGATTGCCATGCCGAGTGAACCACCGATGACTCCAAGTCCGATGATGGTAATGTTCATGCGAGAAGTTTGCTGTTTAAAAATATATGCTATGCAATTTTTTTGCCGATCGCTTCAGCAATCATTCGGATCTGATTCATCAATTCCTCGAACTGATTCGGGAATAACGATTGCGGACCATCCGATTTTGCATGGTCGGGATCGTTATGCACTTCCACAATGATACCATCTGCACCGGCTGCCACTGCTGCACGCGCCATCGGGATAACCTTGTCCCGAATGCCGATACCGTGTGAAGGATCAGCGATAATCGGCAGATGGCTCTTTGCATGAATCACGGGAATTGCACTGATATCCATCGTATTACGCGTCGCCGTCTCGAACGTGCGGATCCCCCGTTCACACATGATCACCTGATTGTTACCGCCTGAAAGAATATACTCTGCAGACATCAGCCACTCTTCGAACGTTGCGGAAAGACCGCGTTTCAGCATTACCGGAGTCTTTAATTTCCCGAGTTCGCGGAGGAAATTATAGTTTTGCATATTCCGCGCACCGATCTGGATGATATCGGCATATTTCTCCATCACCTCGATCTGATTGCTGTCCATCGCTTCGGAGATAACGAGCAATCCGTACGCATCGGCGGCACGGCGCATCAATTTCAATCCCTCTTCTCCAAGTCCCTGAAAGGCATACGGTGAAGTTCGTGGTTTAAAAGCTCCACCGCGAAGGAATTTCGCTCCTGCCTTTGCCACTTTTTCCGCAATGGTGAAGATTTGCTGTTCATTTTCCACCGAACACGGACCGGCCATCATCACAATGGAATCGCCGCCGATTTCGCAGTTCTTGAATTTGATGACGGTCTTTTCCTGCTTGAATGAACGACTCGCCAGCTTATACGGTTCAGTGATCCGGTACGCATGCGCAACGCCGGGAAGCACTTCTACCTGTCGCGTGTCAAAATCCGGTTTGACGCCGATCGCTCCCAGCACCGTCTGATTCACACCGGTGGAACGATGGACGTCGAATCCGAAGTCATGAAGGATCTTAATGATCCCTTCGATTTGCTGCTCTGTCGCATTCTGTTCAACAACTACAACCATGGTTCTTCCTTATTAATAATGATTATTCGTAACGGTCTAATTTGAATCCTTCTCCAAGATATAATCTTCTGGCCTCTGGATCGCCTGCTAGTTCTTCGGCGCTCCCCGATTTCAAAATCTTTCCTTCGAATAGCAAATAGGATCTGTCCGTAATCGAAAGCGTTTCATGCACATTGTGGTCCGTAATCAGCACTCCGATATTCCGGTACTTCAACTGCTTTACGATCTCCATGATGTCTTCCACTGCGATCGGATCGATACCGGCGAATGGTTCGTCCAGCAGGATGAACTTCGGATCGGTGGCCATTGCGCGGGCGATCTCCGTCCTTCGCCGTTCACCTCCGGACAGCATGAACCCTTTGCTTTTTGCAATGTGGGACAGGCTGAATTCCTCCAGTAATTTATCGGTCCGCTCATGCTGCTCTTTCACGGAAAACTTTGTCATCTGAAGCACGGACAGGATATTGTCCCGAACACTCATGGTCCTGAACACAGACGCTTCCTGCGTCAGATACCCGACACCGGCACGGGCTCGTTTATACATCGGCAGCTTGGTAATATTCTGCTCATCCAAAAACACTTTGCCTTCATTGGGCCGGATCATGCCGACGATCATGTAGAACGATGTCGATTTTCCTGCACCATTCGGTCCGAGCAATCCGACGATCTCTCCCTGTTCCACTGAAACGGAGACATGGTCCACAACGGTGCGTTTCTTGTATCGTTTTACAAGATTTTCTGCACGAAGGCTCATTTTATGCGGTACTGATTGAGTGCTCATAATTTCGGTCGAATCGGAAACACGGTGGAAAATACCGGCCTGTCTTCCCGCAGAAGAAAACCGTCAAGATTGTACTGCCATTCGTCCGGCTTCAGAAGATTTTCCGGAAAATAGGTCCCTTCAATCCCCTTGATCACATGAATCGTCTTTGGTTTGCCGTCATCAAATTGCATTGTAATAGCGTCGCCGCTTGTCTTGTTCACGCCGTTTCCGGCGGAATCCCCATACAGAAAATACAGGCTGATAGCGTTTCGCTCCACGAACGTTTCCTGCAGCTTGTTGTCCCGGAACGACATCAGAATCGAGCGGCCGGTCAATTGATTGTACCGGTTGGGATACAGACTGTCGCTTTGGGAAAGAACAAATGCCCGCGTTTTGATCGATGCGGCTTTCAATCGGTTTTTTTCAAGAGTTAAAAAGATGGTATCCCCGGTCACTTGATTCTCCTCATACCAAACGATCGGTTTTTCGAACAGCTCGATCTTTTCATCATGGCGAAAGAATTTCACCAGTCCGCTGCGCGCCGCAAGGCCGCCTCGAACGATGATGACGCTGTCCTTCACCACCATCTTCCCGGTGGAATCATCGAAGGATTCCATCACAATACTCTTCACTGCAAGCGTGTCAATTTCTCCGGTATCGTTCGTATCGATCTGAATCAGCCGAGGATTCTCTGTCATTCTGCTGTACCGAGTCGAATCCGAATGGATCAGATAATTCCCGAACATGGTCACATTGTCTTCCAAATTGACGATCCGAACATTTAACAGCGCTTCAGACTTTCGCTCCTTCTCAAAATAGGTTAGCTGTTCGGAATAGATTACCGTTGTGGAATCGATGACGCGAACATTGCGCTGAAAGAATGCTTTTTCATCATCCAAAAAATAGGTTCCGAGATCCGCGTACAAAGTAACATTCGGAGTTTGCAGTTTCACATTCCCTTCGCCGTCCGCTTTTCGCGAATTGCCGTAGTATCTCCCCTTTTTAGCAGTCAATGTTACCGTATCCCGAACAATCTTCACGCTGCCGATCAGTTCAATCTCGTTCCGGTTCAGGAATTGTATTGCTTTATCGCACCAGACCCTCGTATCTCCCTGCCGGAATCGCACATTGCCGGTCAATTCCCGTACATCCTCACCATTATCCAAACGCCGGCCCGCAAAGATATCGGCATTCTGCAGAATGATCTGATCCCCTTTTTGGGAATAGACCAATCCTGTCAAAAGACATAGTATGGACACAACCCTCATCACTTCTGTTCCGCTGTCCCTTTCACCTTGAAGATTTTGTAATTCCGAAGATTGTGATCGGATTCGAAGCCTGTACCTTTTAGATCCTCGGATGGGGATGTAATATGGACAAATTCGGGTGAATGGATCAGCTGCGTGGCATTAGTCCAGAACATCTTTTCCGTGCGCACCACCGTCCCGCTATCCGATGTAACAACAACATTCCCGATCGCTTCAAGATTGTTCGTCCCTTCGTCCACCGCACCGCTGCGCGAAGTTAGTTTCGATGTATGCATTCCCATTTCATCGTAAAAGTCTACAACCACGCCGGAATCCATATACGTTGTGCGGGAATTATCGTAAGCGTAGATATGTCCGGCATTCACAACTGCTTTCACAATGCCGGAATCGGTGAACGTGATCGTCGAATTCCAGCTTTCCTGCGACGGAAGCTGTGAACTGGAAACCCCGCTGAGAACGGACGGCCTCACTTTTTCCTCACAGCCGGGCAGTGCCAACATCAACAGGAACGCGGTCAGCAGATGTTTCACGATGAGGATTCTCCGCCAAGTCCTGCACGCACCAGATCATGCAAATGAACAATACCGAACGGACGCCGATCATCGTCGACGATAATCAGTTGTGTGATGCTGAATTGTTCCATCTCCTGCAGTGCAATCGACGCCAGCGTACCCTTATGGATCGTCTTCGGATTCTTTGTCATCACCTGTTCGGCGGTAAAATTGGTCACATCTGTCGTTTTTTGCAGCAGCCTGCGCAGGTCTCCATCCGTAATAATCCCGGCGATGCGTCCGTTGCCGTCTACCACACTGGTCGCACCGAGACGTTTAGTTGTCATTTCAAGGATTGCATCCTTCAAACTGGTGTTCAGGTTCACTGTTGGAACTTGACCGCCGATCACGGCAAGCTCTTCTATTTTCAAGAGCAACCGCTTCCCCAAATTTCCGCCCGGATGAAACATAGCAAAATCATCAGCGGTAAAATTCTTTTTTTCCAGCAGCGTTACCGCCAGAGCATCTCCCATTGCCAGTGTTGCCGTTGTTGATGTTGTCGGCGCTAGATTGTGAGGGCACGCCTCTTCTTTGACAGAAATATCCAAGGTAATATCCGCCTGCAATGCAAGATGGGAGTTCATATTTCCCACCATCGAAATCGTCGGGACGCCGATCCGTTTGAACATCGGCATCAGTTGACGAACTTCCTGCGTATCCCCGCTCTTCGAAATACAGATGACCACATCATCGCTTCGCACCATGCCAAGATCGCCATGTACCGCATCCGACGGATGCAGAAAGATGGACGGCGTGCCGGTCGAATTCATCGTTGCTACCATTTTGCGCGCAATGATCCCGGATTTTCCCATTCCAGTGACAACGACTCTGCCTTTACACTGATAAATAATATCCACCGCTTTTTGGAACGAAGCATTGATGTTCTTCTCCAGTGCCGCGACCGATTCCGCTTCCATGCGGATGACGCGTTTTGCTTTTTGGATATCGATCGATTCTATGGGCATATTATTGAATAAATTGTTTTACAACACTATCAATGGAGACTATCTGTTTTAGTAGGTTCTCTAATTGATCCAACGGAAGCTGACTTGCTGCATCGCTTAAAGCTTTAGACGGTTCGGGATGTGTCTCAACGAAGAGTGCATCGATACCCACCGCCGCACCGGCACGGGACAATGGGAAAATGAATTCCGGCTGGCCGCTGCTTTTTCCGTCTCCACCGCTCGGTAATTGAACTGAATGCGTAGCATCCAGTACGACCGGATATCCAAACTTCCGCATCATGACAAGCCCCCTCATATCCACCACCAGATTATGATAACCAAACGTTGTCCCCCGTTCGGTTACTAGAATGTTGTGATTTCCGGTTGAAGCAACTTTTTGTATTGGATGCAGAATATCGTCCGGCGCTAGAAATTGCCCCTTTTTGATGTTCACCGTTTTCCCGGTATTACCCGCTGCAATCAGCAGATCGGTTTGCCGGCAGAGAAACGCCGGTATCTGCAAAACATCTGCAACTTGTGCAACAGCAACAACTTCCTCCACAGTATGGATATCAGTAAGGATCGGAACTCCAAATGAATGTTTTACTTCGTCCAGTATCCTTAATGCCTCATCCATTCCGATGGAGACGAATCCTTCCATACTCGTGCGGTTTGCCTTCTTGTAAGAAGATTTGAAAATGAACGGAATGGAATATTTTTCGCAGATCGATTTTACTTTTTCCGCCGTGGAAAGAATCATTTCACGGTTTTCCACCACACAGGGACCGGCTATCAGCGTCAGAGGATTCCTCCCGCCTATTTTTACGGATTGTACTGTTACTTCTTTTGTCATAATAACTTAAGGTACCAATCTTTATGGGTTAAAGCAAAAAATACATCGTCGCAGCGCTGGAGGCGGCACACATCCAGTTAACAATGTCGTTATTGATCCAGGCAAAACCGGTGGCCAACGTTGTCGGCGTACCGTCTACACTGGTCTTTTCCGTTAGTTTCCCATCGATCGTTTGATATTGCGCCTGAACGGAGGCACCAAGGACGCTGTCCATGATCGATCCGATGACACCGCTGACGATGATCGGCACAACATACGCTGTTGCAAATGCCGATCCTGCGATTGCAGCTGCCGAAGCGGTTACAACAGCAGCACCTGCCATACCGCCGGCAAAGCCTGGTAAGGAAACTCCTCCGCTTGTACCCGTCTCCACAGGTTTCCAGGTGATGACAGAACGAGGATTTCCTTTCCACAACGTTCCGATCTCAGTTCCCCAAGTATCCGCCGTAACAGCAGCAAGTGAGGCTACATAGCAATAATAGAGTTCCTGTTGTTCGGGAAAGATATACCAGGAAAGCGCTAGGATCCCGGCAATTCCGCCGTTTGCCGCTACCTGGCCTGCATCCCGCGTATCCGATTTATCAAAGATATGTTCGAGACTCTTTTTTTTCTCCTTTCCGAATTTAGAAAGAATGCTCGACGCTACAAAGAATGTCAGAATCGGAACCGTCCACAGCCATCCCCCGATTCCAAAGACGATGACGGCAAGCACGAATGCGGCAATGCTTCCGCCGCCGGAGAGAAATTTGAAATAATATGCACCAATTCCGATCATTGCAGCCAGTACGACGGCGGTGATCATCTGCTCCGGCAGATGATGTGCACCCGGAATCAGAAAATAGTGCAGCATGAATGCCGTGCTGAGCGGGACGGTCAGATTGTCCAGGCCGTTTGTGCAGATCAACTCCCATGCGGTAACATACAATGCGGTAATCAATGCAATACTATACCAGGGATAGTCCGTCGAATATTCACCGTTCCAAAAAAAGATCATTATGCCGATGAACGTACTCAGAAACATGACGGTGGAACCTTCGACCGTTTTTTTATCCTGACTAAATGTAAAATAATGGACGGAATGGAGATGTTTCCCTGAAACTGCCGCCAAGGCATCGGGAATAGCCAGGATAAGGATTGCGATGGAGAGGATGTGCGGTGCGCTATTCCAGAACAATACCACAAGAATCAAGAATGCAAGCGGATGGAATGTCGTACCGTACGATATTCGTTCAGTGTCATGCAGACTCTGTAGATAACCCAGCCGGACTGAAAAATACGTTACAATGATGGCTAGAATTGCGATGAGGATAACAGGAATGCCGGAATCGAATACTGTCGGTGCAAAAGACATCAGGACGCCGGACAGGATATGGACGAGCTTTCGTGTGAACTCCGAATTTCCGTTCATCAGCTTCCGAAAAAGCTCGGCGATCGAGATCATCATGATCACGAGGAAAAGAACAATACCGAGGAATAACCATTCGTCCGATGTCGGCGGCGAGAGGAGTTTCATTATGCTGCCGATTCTTCTGCATGAACCATCCTGCCGGAAATGATCTCGGCGATGGTTTTCGTGAGGATCAGATTTGGATCACCCGACGATTTCAAAGCGAGATCGGCCTCGGCAAGATGAACAAATATCTGTTCAATATCCGACATCCGGAAATTCTTCGCCTGTGCCAAATATGATTTAAGAAAATACGGATGTGTGCCGGCAATCTTCGCCAGTTCGTCTTCAGGCCGGTTCTGTTGAATTGCATCTCTCACTTTCCAAAGTTTCATGAAATGCAGGGTCAGCACCGCAACGATACCCACGGCGTTTTCACCGGAATGTATGAGGCGATCCGCAATCTCGATCGATTTAGCGATTTGCTTCTCGGAGATTTTGTTGGCGAGTTCAAACGGGGAAAATTCGCGCGACACGCCGACCACGCGTTCCACATCCTTTACAGTAATCACGGCGTTTTTATCTGCCGCCAGCAGCAGTTTCTCGATCTCGTTCGCCAATTCGCGGAGCGAACTGCCGACATAGGAATAGAGCAGTTGCACTGCCGGCGGTTCCATTGACCGCTTTAACCGTTTGATCCTGGCTTCGATCCAAGCGATGGTTTCATAATCCCGCAGCGGGGCAGCTTCATGGACGATTCCGATCTTTTTGAACGCGCTGTAAGGTGATTTCCGAAAATCCGCGCTGTTCGCAATCATCACCAGCGTTGTCGTTTCAGACGGATGTTCCACGTACTGTTCCAACACTTTATTCTCCGGAACGCGTTCGAATTCCTTGATAATGATCACCCGGCGGTCCGCCATCATCGGATAGGAGGAGGCAAGGGAAACGATTCGTTTGCCGTCGATTTCGTTCCCGTGGATACTATCGAGATTGAATTCCTTCATCGCAGGATCAACGGCATGTTCAATCAACGCAGCGACGACCTCTTCAATAAGAAAGGTTTCATCTCCATGGAAAAAATATAACGGGGCGAATTGCCTCTTCGCAAAGGAAGAGACAAATCGCTCCACGTCAAATTTTTCTTTCGTTTTCGCCATACCTGTTACGGCTTCCGGCACGATTGCCTGTGTGATACTGGTTATTCAACCACGGTCAATTTTTTAATAAGAACTTTCTCTAATGGATTGTCGCGGGCATCTCGCGGCACCGCCACGATTTTGTCGGCAACATCCATACCTTCCACCACTTTACCAAACACGGTATATTGGCCATCCAAAAACTTCGTCGGAACAACGGTGATATAGAATTGGCTTCCGTTGGACATTCTCTGGGGATTGATCTGGTCCCCTTGTCGCGCCGCAGCGATCACACCGCGGTCGTGGGTAAGTCCGATTTCAGCGTCAATTCGATATTCCGGTCCCCCCATTCCATGTGTGCTGCGGTCTCCCGCTTTGGAGTTCGGGTCGCCTCCCTGGATCATAAAATTCGGGATGACGCGATGAAACGTAGTGCTGTCATAATATCCGTCCTTCGCCAATTTGCGAAAGTTCGCCGAGTGTTTCGGTGCGACGGAATCGTTCAACTGGATAGTGATGTTGCCGAGAGATGTCTCAATTGTGACAAATCCCTTTTTCGGATTTTCCTTTTGTTCGGTCACGGTGTGGTTTCCTTTTTTATTTTTTTTAGAATTCTGAGCTTGCGCGTTGCCAATTGAAGCAACGACGGAGAAAATGCACAGCAGCGAGATAAATTGTTTCATGGTCCCCTTGGTATTAGTTATAGATAATAGGTAATTCCAAATCGCACGCCGGCGTGAAAATACCGCAGTGAAACTCCCTCTGCGGTATTTGGCCGGGTCAACAGTTTTCCGTTGCCTTCTTTCAGATCGCCGATGAACTCCCATCCTAACGATCCCCCGATATACGCAAACACATCTTCGTCAAACGCTGTTTGACCAACCAATTCCGTTTTCAGTCCAATCCCGGTTGCGGTGTAAGTGGTCGTCACTCCATAGGTGGAAACCCGTTGTTCGGCGCTCCCGAAATGATAGCCTCCGCCTGCACCGATCTTTACGAAATATCCATATCCGGAATATATTCGCTGCACAAGTACAGAAGGCAATTGAACAGCATAAAAGAAATCGATTGTTCCCCCTCCATTCCCCGGCACGGAATAGGACTTAAAAAGAAAGGAATGTTCTATCTTGATCCCCCACTCTTCCGTCACCGGTATCTCAATGTCGCCGAAAAAATCTACTGCTGATCCAAAATCATCGATGCGCTGAGAAAATATTGTTGACGCATTAATGTACTCAACAATCTCCGGTGCGGAAACAAGGTGCACACCCATGCCGGCGGCGACGGCGACGGAGTTTCCCCTCTGTACAAATGCCGTCGTTTTCGTCTGGGAAGACAATGCCGCAGTAAATAGCATTAGTGCACAGAATATTCTCACTGCGGTTGTTCTTCCGTTTCATTCTTGACTATCACATCAGCAACGTGAATCTTATCCACAAAGAAAAAATAAATTCCGAGAACCGTTGTGGTAAAGAATCCCACCGCATGAGTATATACTGCATAGCTTAATGCCTGCGCTGGATTGACATGAAAGAGTTCCGTCAATGTAAACGAGGTGAATGCGTGATAACTTCCAATACCGCTGGGAGTGGGCAGCGCAAAGGCAATGCCGGATGCAACCTGCAATACAGCCGCAGAACCGAAATTCAAGGCATTCGTCTGGGGGAAATTATAGATGAAAAACGGTATATATAGCAGCACGATATACGAGATCCAGATCAACAGGCTTGTTGCAGCAATCATCAGGAAGTTGCCGGGATGTTTTGCCGCTTGAAATCCGCTCAGAAACGACTCAAAGATTTTTTCTGCCTGCGTCCGAAATCGAGCCGGAAACAGAAAAAGTAGTTTTTTAAGGAATAGGAACAGGATGTCCGCTTTAAAAAAAATGAGAAGGAATACAGCCAGCATGATGGCTGCGGCAACAAATACTAGCCATTCGAACGAAGCGATGGAGGGGAACCATGTGCCGAATGGTTCGGCATAGACTGACAGGACGGTCATTACAACGAGGGCGAATGTCACCAGGTCCAGGATTCGTTCCAGAACGATCGTTCCCATAACAGCGCTTTTGGAAACGCCTTCCAGTTTTTTCAGTGCGAACGGACGGACGAATTCACCCAATCGTGGAACGATGTTGTTCACCAGATACCCGATCAGCGTCACGGAAAAAGTATTACGAATTGAGATATTCTCTTTAATCGGAAATAACAAATACTTCCATCGCCATGCGCGAATAAGATGGCTCAAGGCGCTTCCGGTAAAAAGAATAACAAACCAGCCCCAGTGAACATCAATAAGGGAGTTCCACAGGTCTCCGATGTTCTTTCCCTGGAATGCAAAGTACAGAAAAAGGAACGACAGACCGATACTGAACAGTGTACTGATGGTATTTTTTAAAATCGATTTCATTGGATGTTTTTCATATCCACAACATGCATGTCCCCGGTAATTTCAAAGTGGAAGTTCTCTTCACCCAATCCCGTATTGAACAACAGGTTCGTTAATTGAATCGTTGTGATCGTACCATTCTTCTCCTTCACCTCGATCTTCTCTACCGTCCAGTTATCATCAGAAGCCCATACATTCATCGACACGATGTTCGCCATGGAAGTATTTTTGTCTGAAGGCCGTATCGACAACATCACGAGATTTCCTGCTGTGTCCGCACTGATAGGAATAAAATCCTTCGGCAGTCCCCGTAAAAATTTATCTGGAGAATACGGTTGGCGGTTTGCTCTGAACCGGTCTACAAGCACCTGTTTGGTGGCCGGAGTATACATCCAGACGGTGACGCCGTCCGTTACGATCGTCTGCTGCTCCGTTTCGAGACGGTATTTGTTCCCTTTTTTGATTTTTATACTGCCGGCTTGTTGACGGGCGTTTTTCTTGAACCGCAGCTGGACAGAATGTGAAAATGAAGCCGAGACATCGTTCATCTGCGCATAGCGATTATTGATCCGTGCAAGGATCTCGCCGGGGGCAAGTTGTTGGCCGGATGCCGGAATGAAGAGAAACACTATGGCGAGGAATAATCTCATACCATCCTTTACAGACTCTTGAGAATGATTTCCAATTGGGATTCATCTTCGATCATTACTTCGCGTGCTTTGCTTCCATCGAACGGTCCAACAATCCCGGCTTCTTCCAGCTGGTCTACCAACCGGGCCGCACGGGAATACCCGACGCTTAATCGGCGCTGAAGCAGTGAAACCGATCCTTGCTGATGCCGGACGATGATGCGCGCCGCTTCTTCAAACAAATCATCCCGGTCTCCGCCGCTGCCGCCGTTTGTACCTTTCTTCTTTTCCAGTGCGGAGGGAAGCTCGTACATTTTACTGTAGCCTTGCTGTTTGGCAATATGTGCAACAATATCTTCCACTTCTTCCGTGGAGATAAATGCATTTTGTATGCGTACTGCCTTCGGACTGCTGGAAGAAAGATACAGCATATCTCCCCGTCCGATCAACTGTTCGGCGCCGCTGCCGTCTAAAATGGTACGCGAATCGATTTTTGATGACACTGCATAAGCGATACGGGAGGGGAAATTCGCTTTGATAACGCCGGTGATAACATCCACGGATGGACGCTGCGTTGCAAGGACCAGATGGATACCGACCGCGCGTGCAAGTTGTGCAATGCGAGCAATCGATTCTTCCACTTCTTTTGCCGTCGTCATCATTAGATCCGCCAGTTCATCGACGATCACAACAATGTATGGCAGATACCGGTGTTTTATCGTTTCTGTATCTTTCCCTTTCAGCCGGCCATCCTTGATGCGTGCATTATAATCCGTCACGTGACGGACACCTGCCGAGGCGAGTAAGTCATACCGTTTTTCCATTTCGATAACACACGATTTCAGCGCAAGCACGGCATTCTGTGGCTGCGTAATGATCTTTTCGTCGATATCGGGTGAGACGGCAAGGAAATGATTTTTTAATTTCTCATACAAGCTGAGTTCGATCTTCTTGGGGTCTACCAGGATGAACTTCAATTCCGACGGATGCAGGCGGTACAACAGACTGGCGATTATGGTATTGATACCTACGCTCTTTCCCATTCCAGTGGCACCGGCGATAAGCACATGCGGCATTTTCGCAAGATCATCGATGAAAATCTCCCCGGTGATCGTTTTCCCCATCGCCAACGGCAATGCGGATTTGCTGTCCCGGAACTTTTCAGAATTGAGGATGCTGCGGATCGTAACGATCTGAGGCTTGTTGTTCGGTATCTCTACACCAACCGTCCCTTTACCGGGAATCGGTGCTTCGATGCGGATTCCACGCGCCTGCATTGCCAGGGCCAAATCGTTGGATAATGAAGTGATCTTTGAAACTTTCACGCCGGTTGCCGGCACCAGTTCATACAGCGTCACGACGGGTCCCGGCGTAACGCTTACGTTGGCAATCTCCACGTCAAAATCTGCCAGCTTAGCTTTCAACTGTGCCGCATTATTTTTCAGTTCGTCATCACTGATCTTTTCTTCATACTTTTTCGGATCAAGAAGTTCTACGGACGGAAATACATAATCGATCTCTTCATCCTCCACTTCCCGCTCTTCCAGTTCCGCTTCTTTCTCGGTGACCCCCTCATTAATCTCCAGCGGAACATCCGATGCATCATTCGACAACGGAGCCGGCTGTTGTGGTTCTTCTTCAGATAACGGTTGCGGTTTCATCGGTGTCTTTTTTGCCGGGACGACTCGAGGCTCCGGACGCATTTCGCGTGCCGACAGTTCATCATCCGGACGTTTCACCTTAATTTCCACAGCCGCTTTTTTCTTTTCCTCTTCACGCACCTGTGCGCGCTGCTCCTGTTGCTCCTTCCATTCTTCCATCTTCGCGCCGAATAAGTCGCCAAGCGCAACGAAGAATTCCTTCAACCGTTCTGATGTTTTGTGCAGATCCAGATCGACCGCGAGCGTCACAACAACAATCGTCAGTGCAATCGTCAAAATCATTCCGCCGGCAAGTCCGATGGATTGGTGCAGGATGGTCGCAAAGAAGGCGCCGAAACTGCCGTGCCATTCCGCAGAAACGACATCTGCCAGGCCGGACTTTCGCAGTAATCCGAAAAAAGCAGCGCCAAGAAGAGCAAGCACGATTGCATAATTGGTGAAATAGACAAGCCGGCGGATATTTCCCTTGCGCAGCATGGTCCACCCCCACATCAACAGCAGTACGGGGACGATGAACGCAAACAAGCCAACGGTAGAGTTGATTAAAAAATTGGAGAGGATTGCGCCAAACAGGCCGAGCCAGTTCGTTGTCAATTCGGATTTTTGTTGGATAAGCGGATCATTCGTGAATATCTTGTACAAATCGGTGAAGCGGATATCACCGTTCGTTTCGTCAGCAGACGAATACGATACCATTGACAACAACGTCATCACGCCGAAAACGATCACGAGAAATGAAATCACCTGTTTGCGCTGTTGCACATTCTTTCTCGAACCGTTTTCTGTTTTTTTCTTGCGTATCGGTAGCTGGGGAATTTCTTGTTGTGGCAGGGGAAAGTCTTCCATTATTCTCCTTTTCCCCCCGATGTGTCGATACTGATCGGAACGTGCGGCACGCTCGAATCCGGTTTCTTCTTCAGTTTTATCACGTTGCTGGAAAGTTCTGGAACGACATCAAATGCGTCGACATTCGTGCAAAACTCAAGATCGTTCTCAAAACCGATCTCTACCAAGAATTTTCCGTGATCACATGTTTTTGCCATTTTCAGTAGATTCTTGCTGGCGCTCTTGTATAGTGTATAGGCAGCGGCAGCCGAATCATTAAACTCGAATTCGGCATCCTTATCTTCCATCAATTCCTTAATAATCATTCCGGCACAGACGGCATCTTCTACGCAAAATTGCGTGTGTTTGCCGGCGCACAGAATAAACACGTCATCCTTCAGTTCGGTGATTCTTTTGACGGCTGCGGACATGTTCACAAAACCGGCGATGATCATGTTCTTTGCGTAGCGCGCTTTCCACATTGCCGGAGCACCGTTGGAAGTATAAAAAATGATCGACTTGTTCTTCACCGCTTCTTCGGTATACTCGAAGGGTGAATTACCGAGATTGAATCCTTCGATAATCTTTCCATTGCGCTCACCGCCGCGGAGCACAACATCTCCGAATAGATTCCCCGAAACTTTCACGGCGGATTCGATGGTGTTCACCGGGATGATTTCTTTCGCCCCGTTGTTCAATGCCGTAATGACGGAGGTGCTTGCGCGCAGAACATCGATCACAACGACATTCTTGTCCCGCAGAAACAGATCGTCGATCTGTGAAGGAGAAAAAAAGACCTCAATTTTCATAGTAGTATCCCCAAAAAAAGCCGCAGCAGTTATTTTTTCAAGAACGGCAATGCGACGATCGTTGCTTCAATCAATTTTCCCCGTACATCCACCTGAAGCTTCGTTCCAATCTCTGTATGCGGTGCGTTGACATATCCCATGGCAATCCCTTTTTCCAATGACGGAGAAAATGTACCGCTCGTTACCACTCCCACGTTTACGCCGTTTACCAACAGCGGATATCCGTGCCGCGGTACCGCTTTTTCAGACAGCATCATGCCGACCAGTTTCCGTTTCGGCCCGTCCGCTTTTACTTTTTCCAAAATAGCCTTTGCAGTGAAATCGGTTTTCCCCAGTTTCGTAATCCATCCCAGGCCGCCTTCAATCGGGTTCGTTGTCTGGTCGATATCGTTGCCGTACAGACAGTATCCCATTTCGAGACGCAGCGTATCGCGGGCACCCAGGCCGATCGGCGCAATGCCAAACTCTTTGCCGGCGTCGAAGATCGAATTCCACACATTTGCGGAATGTTCAGTCCCGAAATAAATCTCAAATCCCAATTCCCCGGTATATCCCGTACGCGATATGATCATGTCGATTCCGGCAAGTTTCCCCTGAACAAAATTGTAATACGGAATCGCCGACAGATCCATCGAAGTCAGTTTCTGCATTGTGGCCAAAGATTTCGGACCCTGAACTGCCAGCAGAGCAGTCGCATCGCTTTTGTTTTCAAACCGGACATCTGCTGGGCAATGTTTTTTCATCCATTCCCAATCCTTGTCGATGTTCGCTGCATTTACAACGATCATATAAGAATGCTCCGCAAGCATATACACCAGCAGATCGTCGACAATTCCGCCATCGTCATAACACATGGCGGAGTATTGCGCCTTTCCCGGCGTCAGTTTGGAAACGTCGTTAACGGTAATGCTCTGAAGAAACGACAATGCTTTTGGTCCTGAAGCAATAAATTCGCCCATGTGGGTAACATCGAAAACACCGACAGCGGTACGAACTGTTTTGTGTTCTTCCATGATCCCCGCATATTGGACCGGCATTTCGAATCCGCCGAAGGGAACGATCTTTGCTCCCGCTTTTTGATGGATCTCAAAGAATGGTGTACGTTTCATTTCTGTTGTCCTTTTTTCCAGTCGGCAAGAAATTTTTCAAGGCCGATATCCGTGAGCGGGTGTTTGACCAGCTGGTCGATCACTTTAAACGGCATCGTGCATACATGGGCACCCATCAGCGCCGCCTGCACCACATGAATTGGATGACGCACACTGGCAACCAGCACCTCGGTCTCGTAGCCGTAGTTGTTGTAGATCGTTACTATTTGTTCAATCAGTTGCATGCCATCGGTACTGATATCGTCCAGCCGACCGACGAAAGGACTCACGTATGTTGCTCCCGCTTTCGCCGCAAGCAACGCCTGGCTGGCGGAGAAGCACAGCGTCACATTCGTGCGGATGCCTTCAGAATGGAATGCTTTTGCCGCTTTCAATCCTTCCTTAATCAGCGGCAGTTTGATCACGATATTATCGTGGATCTTCGCCAGTTCTTTCCCTTCCTTCATCATCCCGGCAAAATCCATCGACACCACTTCGGCACTGATCGGCCCGTTTACCACTGCGCAGATTTCCTTCAACAGCGGAATGAATTCCTTTCCCTCCTTGGCAACAAGAGAAGGATTGGTGGTAACGCCGTCCAGCACGCCAAGATCGTTTGCTTCTTTGATCTCGGCAAGATTTGCGGTATCGATGAAAAATTTCATTGCTATAATCTCCCGTAAAAGCATCTCCTTCGGAACACGAAGGCTGCAGTATGTGAAAAATGTAATTAGTTCAAAAATTCCGGAGTGATATCTTTATCCTGTTTTACCGAAACGAACCGGAACTCGTCGATCGGCAGTGATTTATCCTGTTCAATGGTAATCCATTTCAGCGAGTTCAGGCGCAACTGCCAAATACGGCTGAAAAAACCAGTCATGATGTATTCCGCCATGCTCGGATGCACGCGTAAATGCAGACGGAATTCTTTTCCTTCAGCACGATACCGGCGCAGCCAGCGTTCGATATGACCGAGAATCGTCGTTTTCGACTGGATCGTCCCAGTACCGCCGCAAACCGGGCACGGTTCGGTAAAACTGTGAATAATACTTTGGCGCTGACGCTGACGGGTGATCTGCATCAGACAGAAATCGGTCAGCGGAAGAATTGTGTGTTTGGAGCGATCCCGCTTAAACTCCTTCTTCATCTCATCATACACTTTTTTCTTGTTCCGGTCATCCAGCATGTCGATGAAGTCGATGACGATAATGCCGCCGAGATCGCGCAAACGAATCTGCCGGGAGATTTCCCGTGCTGCTTCCAGATTGGTACGAAGGGAGTTCTCTTCCTGTTCTTTACTTGCAGCGTACCGGCCGCTGTTCACGTCAATCACCACCATTGCTTCCGTTTGCTCCACAATAATGTATCCGCCGTGCTTTAACCAGACCTTGCGGACGAGCAATGTCTGTATCTCTTTTTCAATCCCAAAGGAATCGAAGATCGGTTCCCTTTTGCCGTAAAATTCTACCCTGTCCGCCATCTCCGGCGAAAATACCTTAACATACGATTTGATCTCTTTAAACAGTTTCTTATCATCAGTAACCACCCGCTCCACTTGCTCGCTGAACAGGTCCCGAATGACGCTCGAGGTGGTTGCCATGTCTTTATAGATCAATGAAGGCGGTTGTTCTTCCTTTGCGCTCTTTTCGATCTCACGCCAGGTGGCAAGCAATGATTCCAAATCGTTCAAAAAGAGTTTTTCATCTTGGTTTTCGGCATTGGTCCGAACAATAACGCCAAAACCCTGCGGAAGTATACTTCGTACGAGCCGGCGAAGACGGCGGCGTTCGCGGAAGCTGCTGATTTTTTTTGAGATTCCGACCTTGCCGTCAAACGGCAGCAGGACTAAAAATCTTCCGGGAAGTGAAACTTGGGAGGTGACACGGACTCCTTTTTTTCCGACCGGCTCTTTTGTTACCTGTACGATTATCTCTTGACCCTTTTGAAGATTAACCTGTTTTCTACGCTCTTCCCGGGGTTTCTTCTCGGTTTTTGGTCTGGGAGTCGGCGCTCCATTGCCGTTCTCCTGTAGTTCGTCATTCTCTTCGTCATCATCTTCGTCATCCAGCATGGCATTATACTCATCCTGAACATCGCTGATGTCAGAAAAATGCAGGAAGGCATCCTGCGGAAGGCCGATATCGATAAAGGCAGCCTGAATGCCGGGCATTACTTTGGCGACTTTCCCAAAGTAGATATCGCCGACCATCCGTTCCTTTTCAGGTGTTTCGACGAATAATTCCGCCAGTTTTCCTTCTTCGGTGATAGCGATTCGAATCTCGTTACCAACGGTATTAATTAAAATTTCTTTTTTCATTACAACAACAACCTTTCAAAACAACAGCAAATCACACATGACGTGAAGTGTCGCGTCTCTAAATTATAAAATACTTCCCATTTATTGGGATTCACACTTGTTCCCCTCCGCACGCTTCATTGTAATAGTAATAAATTACATACCTATTACTGCCTTTTCTTCACAAATTACTTGAAATTTACAAAAAGATAGGATGGTGTGCAAGGTATGTTTCTTGTGTGGGGAAATAAAAATGCCAAGCTACCTGCAGCACACTCTGTTTTGGAGGCTGTTGCTTCCTTCCGGACCTGGCAGGGTTGTCCAACATAAAGTTGTACAGGGCTTGGCAAATAATTTTGGAACTTGAAAATTGCGGAATTGTCGAATTTCTCTGGGCAAAATCAATTTGCAAATTTAACAATTCAGCACTTTTACAATTTTCAGTGGAGCTGATCGGGATCGAACCGACGACCTATTCGTTGCGAACGAATCGCTCTCCCAAACTGAGCTACAGCCCCAAAAAAAACCTCTTAATTCTTCGAATTTCGCGTCTCCGATTTCTCATCTGGACTCAAAGTGTTGAACTATTCTACGAATCTTCTGGTGATTTATCTGGTGCGCTGTCGGTTCAAAACTTTACCTAATATACAGAAGAATAAAGGTGAATTCAATTCTTTTTTCTTCTGCCGAATATTTATTTAAAAAACACGGAGCTTCCGCAAGAGCGTCCGAAGCTATCCTTCGGATGAACGGACTCTCGCGGCGATTGAATCGCGTACAAAATAATAATGCTTTTGTCTGCTCATCTTTTGGAGGATTTTTATTCTCCGATGAAATATTTCCCACCACTCCGCCCGGAACGTCTGTAAAGGGCGGAATGAAAGTATATATAAGTATAATAAGGGTCCAAAGTAGTAAATTTCGTACCGTATTCATTGATCCAAATAGACATAGGTGCTCGTTTTGGTACTACACTTTGCTCCCACCGGTACTATACTTTGCTCGGAGTGGTACTAGATAATCGAAGAACATCCACCGTTCTTCTTTTTGTTGCAGGTTGATCTATATCGTACGATTCGAGGTATCCCGTCTTCACGCCGAATTCATACAGCTCGTTTAATCTCCTGCGGAGTTCGCTCTTTTTCCTGGCTGATACAAGACCATCCAGATGCAGCCACGCAGCAATCGTTTCGACTTCAACCCGAATCTCGTTCGATTGCGCCAGTCCCTTCACGTTCCCTTTTTGTTTTTGGAGGCCATGATACATCCGAATCTTCTTCCAGTTTTAATTGACTTGGCAATAAATGGCATAGAGCTAGCTCTTTTCTAGATTAAAATCAGAATTTTTCTACCATTCCAAAACCAGTATTTTTATAATCAACGCCGATAATCTTCGTTATTATTCTTTCGCATAAAGCTTTAATCCTGGGTAATTCACTAAACACTTCGCTGTAATCGTCTGGATGTTCACCATCGTGAATCATTTTATTTCTAATCCTATTGAATGGAAACTCTGCTTTTTGCTCAAGTGAGGTAATTGTCATTTCGGGATAAATATCGAGCCACTCTACCCCGATTTTGATACATGCATCAATAACCTTGTGGTTGTAAGATCTTCCTTCGCCCTTACATTCTTTGATCAATACATCTAAGCACGAATGCCAATAAATTAGTTTTGTATCAACGGCTGGGACCCTTGAGGCAATAATGAACCGTTCAATGATTTTGTTTATAACAGCCCTTTCATTATCTGATTTGCTGATCAGACAATTTGTTAAATCTATATGAATCTTTTTCAGCGTATCCGAATGCAATCGGTATCTTGGTGCATAATACGCTGGATTCATGCGTTTTATGCTACGCTTATAATATTGGATTTCTTCTAAAGTTCCTTGATTTGACGTGTATCCTCTACAGTAATACCAATCAATCTTGTCCGCCTCAAGAAGCGATAATGTGGTCATATAATCTTCAATGGTCTTCTCAATCTCTATTTTAGCTGCATCCAAAGACGTTGAAGGATTATCTATTTCACTTTCGATGATTAATTGATTGACAATAATTGTCGTTTTAACCCCGTCAATATCAATATCCTTAAAAAGAAAAACTGGTGATATTTTTAATGTACCCACAGGAGAGGGTATTACATTTTGTTCATTAATCCATTCATCTTGAATATTTACACCTTCGATTTCTTTTTTCCATCCCTGCCATCCATTCAGGTAGCCTTTCCTATAGTGATGACTCACCATGTTCCGTTTTTCATACAATAATACGGCGGGAATATAATATGTCAGGGATAGCTTATCTGGTATTCCTTCTTTGTGCCGTTTCTTTATATAGAGTTCATTAATGTCGAACTTTAATATCTCGTCATTATATGACCCATAAGAAACAGAAGGTCTAGCCCCCTTCACTCTTACTTCTTCATTTGGACCATTCGATATAAATGTAATACCATTGGGATCCGTCATGGATTTCGTTAATGCTACTTGAGATCCTTGGAATACACTTACGGTTGCACTCCAGGCTTCTAAATCGATCTCATTTGTATTAATTTCGCAACGACAATCGCCTAAAACACCGGAACTGTTCTCAAGTTTCCCATAAAGAATATATCGTTCGTCAAAGTACTTCATAGACTACCTTCAACAATCTTGATCTCTTCTTCATTCAACCTATACATCTCATAAACCGCATCATCAATTTTGTGATCTAACGATGCACTAAGTAATTCAAAACGATTAATTTCTCCGTCAGTTTTAGCGATCGAGATTTTTTGTCTTATTTCACATAATTGCTCAACTAATTTTATCAAACCGCTTTGTTGAATTGAATTGATCCTCGGAATTGGAAGTGTCAATACATCTTTTATTGTTACTTGTGGAAAATCATCTTTGGTCGCTTGGGTTACTTGGCTTAGATAAAGGTATGATATTATTTTGCTGTTCAGAATGCCAAGTATAATTTTGAGATTAACTTCATTGCTTTTTGGCAATATACTATATAGGTTTTTGTTAGTAATAAAGGTTGAGTTAACAATATTTGCCATCATTCTCCGTTGCCTATTAACTAAGCGCCGCAATAGTATTCTTTCTCCTACAAACCACTTTATTTCTTTAGGTCTTTCTTTTAATTTGTCGGAAAATGGCACCCAACCACCGAATGCAATATTTACTACATATCTATAGATATCACCGGTGAAGTACTGATAATAATTGTTCGATATTTGTTTGACCTCTACGATCCCTTTGTCTAAAAGCACTCCTCTTTTCATATCAATAAAATCGCCCAGCTTCTGATTCTGTTGATATAATTTTTGTATCAGTTTAATCGATTTTTCTTCGAATACAAATTTATTTGTATTGCTTTCGATCCAAAGTATTTGGTCTACGAGATTAAAATCATTTTCACCAAGTTCGATATCGATTAGTTTTTCTTTTTTCCCATATACATATGTTTTTACCTTTTGGTTTGCATATTCTTGATTTTTGTTCATGAACAATAATAGAGTATCAATATATGCGTCTTTAAATATATCGAATGGTAAAAGAATAATTTTAGCGATTCGATTTTTTAATAAATGTTTCCTAAAATCGATGAAGTCTACAGCCCCTGTCCACGCAGAAGGAATAATATATGATAATCTTCCAGACTGCTTAAGCAGCTTAATCCCCTTTACCACAAAAGCCGAATAGCTTTCTTTTGTTTTCTTTGTCGACAGATTATACTTACTAAGATAATCCTGTTCTGCAATACTTAATTCCGCACCATAGGGAGGATTTCCCACAACAACATCGAATCCTCCCCTTTTCATAATTTTAGGGAAAACATCTTCGTAATCCATTGCTTTTAGTTTATGTGTTTCATCGCTTTCAAATAATCCGCCAATATCAGTTCCAATCAATGAATTGCCACAGACAATATTACCATTCAGATTGGGAAGGATTGTTTCTTTGAACAACCCCATCTGGTGGGTTTCATTCATTGATACATTTTCAAGAAGTTTTAGATAAAGTGAAAGTTGAGTTACTTCCGTTGCTTGAAAATCGATATCAACACCATAAACGTTATTAATAAGTATTTCTTTCTTCTTTTTCAGAGAAAGATGTAATTGGCTATCGCGCTCAAATACATCATCTTTTTCAATCCTTGCAGGATTCGCATTATACCATCGGTCGTGATACTCTAATAATTCACTGTACACTTCAATTAGGAATGAGCCAGAACCGCACGCAATATCGGCAAAAGACATTTTTTCAATTTCTTCCGGTGTTTTTCCGACTATTAACTTCCCAACCGTTTCTTTCACGATATATCGTACGATATACTCGGGGGTATAATATACTCCCCCGGCTTTCCGCACTTCTGGTTTTTCTTCTACTTTAACACGTTTATCTGTAGCGTGAACAACTTTACCAAGAAATCGCTCGTAAATACTTCCCAATATAGAGATAGGTATTTTGTCGAAGTCATAAGGAGAGGTTGGATCAGCAAGTTCTCCACAAATGTCTGCAAAATCTCTATCATCAGGAGGATTAAAATTGTTTCCATCTAAAATACGGTGGGGCTTAAAAATAAGTCCATTGTATTTTGGCTCAAACCGTTTACAGATTGCAAGAAACGAATTCCATGCCGATTTGTTTTCGTGCAGGCCAATTATCTGAGGTTCTTCAATGCCCTTATCTTCCAGGAAACGAATGAAAACAAGACGATCTATCGTCCGTTGGACCGCTTCGGTCAGTTCTTCCCCTCCCAGTTCCTGATTCTCTTTTTTAAACGCTTTTGCTAGAGTATTGCGATATTCATCCAACTGTTCTAGGAAAGCTTCATCTACTGATTTATAGCCTCCTTTGAATAATCCTCCTTGAATTGCCTTACCGCGTGGTTTCGGAAGATCGGCTGCAAATTTTTCCAATGAACCATTAGCAACAGCTTCACGTCCGAAGAGAAAGAAAATCTCTTTGAACTTTTCTTCGTCTGCATACTGCGAATAATGAAACTGTTTTAATTTACGGCTGAGCGAATCCTTAATGTCCGGTTTATATCGACAATCAAGAATATGAAACTCTTCAAAATCGGTTAAAACAGCTATTGGGGTATTTGCATTCCAAGCATAACGGATTGCCTGATAATAATCATCGGCATTAGATAGATTCCGGGATGGTTTTTTTGCTTCAGTAAAGAATTTAACGTCACGGTAGTTCGGCATGATGAAAAAGGCGTAATCCGCACGCCGTTGCGTACCAGGCATTGTTACCCTGTTTTCTATCTTTACTTCTTGCTCATAAGGATTAAATTGTTTTGAATGTGTAACGTCCCATCCAAGTGCAGTAAAAAATTTATCGATAAAATCCTGTCGCACCTGCGATTCAGAGTAATTGGAGGCGAGGTATGCTGCTTCATTTGCTTTGAAATTAGCGACGAGTTGTTGAACTATTTTAAATGACTGTATCATTATTTTCTTCTCAGAATTAGCTGTTGCAGACTTTGGTACTATATCATCAGGGAAACCACTTTAATATATTCGCTGGGATTATATATCTATTTTGTTTTATAAATACTTCAAGGATTTCTTTGCTAATAATATTTATGCCTTTCCTTTTTCGGCCAGAATAACAGTTGTTTGGTTGGAACAAGAATATCAATTCTTTGTTTTCGAGATAATCATCAAAGTTAATGAATGAATTTCCTGTTTTGGCCTGCACCAGAGCTCTTCTATAATTAGCTTTATTGATTAGATAATATTCATATGCCATAGTATCCTTTTTACGTGAATTCGGAACAACATACCAATTGTTAAACTGTAAGTATAAAAAAATTAAATCCTCCACTTGCTCATCTGAAAGTAGATCCCAAACGGATTCAGTTTTTTTAATTTCATACTCTCGCTTCCCACTTAATTCGTTCCAAAGCTTCTTTGAATATGTTATTGCTGTGCTATTCCCGATTTCCTGAATGGTTCTTGATGCCCTAAAACAAGCAATTATCTTTCCAGGTACTTCGTCGATTGAACCCACTTTAATAATTCTGACTCTAAAAACGTTCACAATATCTGCATCACGTGCTTCTGCACTATCCACGTATTCCCATGGAGATAACACTTTCCCAATATAATAGATACCATTTGTATCTCTAGTCCACACTAAATCGTCCTTAGACACCCATTTCTTGATATAATGAACACCATTCTTTTTTGTCCCATACTTTTTTGCCGCCCGTTTTTTATAGGTCTCCCAATCAATATTTTCCTTTCTGCCTTTCGGTATTTGCCAGCCAACGCCAAAATAGTTATTGTCTAAACAGTATTGTACTGACAGTTTGGGATTTGCTAACCCTCCTTGAGGTCTTATATGGATTCGATAAACGTACATTTTTATATTCTCGTTGCGGAATTATTTAGGGTATTTTTTAATAAAAAATCCGCAGCCATAGCACAAACGCCATCCCTGCGGATCCAAACACTGGTAAAATGTAACTCAAATAAGATGTTTATTCAAGGATACTCTTTAGAACGAATCCAACAGTTGCCGTGAATGCATAATCAAATAGTGCCTTGTTTCCCGGTCCTCTTCTTTCTTGAGCCTTTTGTTGATTTCGATTATCTTTTTGGAGCTCGTTATAAATTTATCGGATGTAACAACTTTGTTTAGCCATTCACTAAAATCTTTCAACTCATGCTGGTTGCAATTGTGCTGCAAATGCTCTGCAAAAGAAGGCTCTTCCAAATTCGACCCTTCCCATTTTATGATGGGCTTAATTGGTTTACCATAAAACTTATCGAAGAGATATGTGTTCGCACAAAATGTCTTAAACGCTTTTTTCTCAGCTTCTCGTAATTTACCTGTCTTATAAAGGATAATCGTCCACTCAAACAAGAAGTCCGGAAAACCTGAATCGTCGGGGAAGTTCTTGGCAAACCAATTCAAATATTTTAATCCACCGGAATAATCACCGAGCTGAATGAAGTATCGTGGCGGTACGTATCGTATCCCACGGCTGTCATCATAGCAGCCGTATTTTCTTTTCTCATCAGCAAGCGTCCACTTAATATCAGATATCTTCTTTTGTAATCTCGCGATTTGTTTTGGTGTCACCTTGGGAACTTCTATGGTTAAAATATTTGAAATGATTCTCTATACAATGAATTCATCGCCAAAATATACGCACAGCGATTGATTATTCCATTATTTTGCATGACATCAAAAGGAATATTCGGCTATTATGTTCAGGGCAGAAGGATTAAAGTTCAATCTGATCTTATCGATAACGACATGCCTAATCAAGATTATCGTACTTGAACGATATATTGACTTACATTTTGCGGTCTCTCGAGAACTCAAACCACTCAACAACAGATAACTAAACAACTTATGACTCCGTCCTATTTCCATCAAAGAATAACCATTTTCCTCGTACTTACATGCCGTCATTATCCCATGCACATGCCTCGCACGGTCTAAATCGATCCAGCAACCATATATAAACAATAAAATTTTCATAAAAAATAATAATAGGATCACTCATCCAGGACAAAAATCGCAGAAGGGACTGAAATAGAACCAAATAAAAATTACAGGAACGATGTGGCGACCAGGATTCGGTTTCGGCGGCAGGGTATATCGATATTGCGGTTACGTGCGAAGGCACCAGGTAAGTCTTAAAACCATGAGGCTCTTTTTGGGTCCTCTTTCTAGGTCCCATATTGTTGATTTATAAATCAATATTTATAGTTAAAATGCTTTGAGGTTTGGGTAATTTATTCTGAGCAAGTTCATGCTCATAATGTTTTGAATGAACATTAATAACATAAATTTTTTCTCCATCGGTTGCAATAGCATCCACTACATTGTAAACGTATATTGCTGTAGTTACGATAAAACAAGCGAGACTAATATTATTATATGTGTTTGCATTATCGTTATAGTAATCTCGCAGCAATTGAGTGCGTGAATTTATCGCATCACTCTCAGCCGTTATTTTAAGATTTGAAAAAACAAAACCAGATGTGAGAAACACTGCTGTACCGCCAGCAATAAAGTATCCCTTTGTATAATCCTTTTTATAAAATTGACCCCAGCTTGGGATAATTGTTGAGCGCCAAACAGCATCAACTCTTGTTGGTGGTAAAGCTCTTGTAGGATTCTTTTTAGGTATTTTTACCAAAGACCAAACAACATAATTTCCACTGCTTTCTTCGGTGAAATACTCTTCTTCACGTAATCCTTTAATTGACTGCGATTCACCATCTACTCGAATATCATTTACTATATCATCAACTGATTCTAAACTAAGCGATTCACCATTTTTGAATATTTCTGTCGATTGGGTCTTAATTTCTTGAATAGCTTTAACTTTAATTGATCCATTTTGAACTATTCTCAATAGAGCGTTTGCGAGAGCAATATTCCTCGCATCAGATTCCGATATTTTACTTCTCCCAACACCAACAAAGTAATCATTTTGATATCCCGAGGGATGTTCATTTATCCATTTGGGCCTATCAGCACTGTAGGCAAATGAAATTAAGATAATTGTGATTAGGAAACGAATGTTCATTCTTATCTCTTATTTATAATGAAAAATGATACCATTACCACCAGCAGATTCACTAATTGCCCATCCCTCCTGCTTAGACAACATCTTAATGCAATGAATTTTTCTATCTTTAAATATTTCTTTCCATGTTTCACCATTATATCGATATATCCTTCCTTCAGAAGAACCGGCGTATCCATCATTGGCATTAACCATATCAATTGCAGAGATATTAAGGACAGGGAAACTTGGATCGTCATATTTTACAATTTGTGAGCCATTATACTGAGATATACCGCTAGAATTTATCCAAATATCATTATTCGATATGAAAGATAAAGTGCCTGCAGATACGTTGTTTATTGTAATGAATTCATCCCCAACTAATTTTTTTAACGTATTCCCTACTGCGTATACTTCTTTACTTTTTGTCATCACTAAATCTGAAATGGTTCCATTGCTTGTAAGAGTTGTCCACATCTTCCCATTATACCGAAGCACAATTGGAACAAAACTACTATAACTAAATCCAGAAAGAATTACTTCTGAATCTGAAAGAGCAATAACATCGTTGAATTCAATATTACTGTCCGATATTTGATTTGATATATTTACCCAACTATTTCCATCATATTTGAGTACGTTGGATTTGCTTCCCACGGCCCAACCAATAACTTCAGATGAGAATGAAACCGCTGTTAGACTATTTGTTGCAGGATTTTGAACTTCAACCCATACGCTTCCGGTCCATCTAAGAATTTTTTTTCCGACAGCCCAAACATTATTTGCGGATATAGGATAGATTGAATTTAAACTTAATGCTGCTTCACCGTCGGTAGCAGTCCAAGTTCCCAGCTTAGTTGAAATAACGCTTATTTTACCATTTCCTCCATTTGATGATATTGATAGATCACTTTTATAATCACCATACTGAAACGATGAAACATCCCCAGAAACTGTAACATTGGAGACATCTTTTGTTGAACCACTGCTTGGTGCTGCAACAACCCATTGTTGGTTTGAACTAATTTGCCATTGTAGTACACCATTCCCAGTATTAGATACTACAAAGGTTTTATCACCTTTTTCATTGAACTCAATTGTGCTTACATTTAAGAACATTTTTGGATTTGTAGGTGCTGCAATAACATTAGCATTTATTTGAGCATTACCACCATTGGATGTAATAATTATTGTGCCACTATGTGTTCCACCATTTAATAAATTTCTATCAACAGTAATAATGACAGTTCCCTGATTTGTACCTGTCTTCGGATTGATCGAGATCCAACCATCGGTAGAATTTACATTCCAGGTTAATATTTCGGCGCCCTTATTTTTTACAACAAATGATAGTTGACTTTTGGTAGAGTCAAATGATAATATCGTTGGAGTTATATCCAATATTGGCGATGGAGCGTAGGGCACTTTCATTGTTACAGGAAGATTTATATCGCCCCCGTTAGACTGAATAAGAATGTTACCAGAATGTGTTCCGCCATTTAGGCCTGTTCTATTTATAGAGACTTCAACTTGGCTATTGTCTATTCCAGAACTTATTGAGGTATTTATCCAATCTTGATTTTTACTTACGACCCAATTAAGTGCACCTCCACCAACATTAGCTATCGATAAACTAGCCGATGATTGTATTGAATCGAATGCGAGTATGGCGGGAACAACACTAAGTGCTGGAGTTGGAATGACAGACATCTTGACTAAAAGTTGCTGTGTCCCCACGTTTGTATTTACAACAATCTCTCCTAAATAACTATTTGCTGACAAACCATTACGATCAACAGTAACGACTACTTCTTTTGTTTCAGTTGTTAAAGAGTCATTGACAGTATTAATATTTATCCAATTTTGTGCGGAAGATATTTTAAAGGATATTTTTCCCGTTCCCGTATTACGAATTGTAAAGCTTAATGTAGACACTGAATTACCAAAATCAAGAGTTGTTGGGCTTAAGGTTAATTGTGGTGAATTTGGATTAGAAACACTTAGCGTTACTGGTATATCTTTGTTACCTCCATTTGATTTAAATGTAAGATTTGTCGAATAATTTCCATAGGTAAGGTTAGATCGATTGGCTGAAATAGAAATTGTTGAAGAACCGGTTGTAAGAGTGCCGCTCGTCGGGGATACTGATATCCAATTAGCAAGCGTTTGGACCGTCCAATCCAGAGTTCCATAACCAACAAGATTTGTTAAGTTTAATGTTGATATTGAATTATTTGTCCCAAAATCTACAAACGAATTAGAAATAGATAGTTCTGGTTTCAGTATTTCTAACTGAATATCCGCCAATGCAGTCTTACCTTCATTAACAACAACGCTAGTTGTTGTACTTTTATAACCTTCTTTAATGGCACTTACAACATACTGTCCTGACCTTAAATCTGATATTGTATATGTTCCCGAATTATCTGTTGTCACAGTTGATGTAACTGGAATAGTTGTTACAATTGAACCAACAATTGCGTTGTTTGTCGTTTTATCTAATACTTTTCCGCTTATTTTAGTTTCGACGGCTGGCGTTTCCGTTGGTTTTGCTTTACAAGAAAACAAATGACAGGCTATCCATATAAATAGAAAACCTATTATGATTTTTTTTTGTTTCATTTTGATAGGCATACGTCAATCCTTTTATTTATATCTCAAAATAACTCCATCATTACCAACAGCCCAGCCACTATTTGCATTTAGCATAATAACCCTGTTAAGGACCGAGCTTGAAGGAATATCAACCGTACTCCAATTTTCACCATCAAATCGATAAATGTATCCCAGTTCTCCTACAATCCATCCAAGCGATTCATTTATTAGCACAATCGAATTGCCTTTAATGAGTTGACTGTCCTTAGTCTTTACTTCGGTCCATTTTGTCCCATCGTATGTAAAAGTGTGATAGTCATTTGGATCATAACCTCGATAGGAAGTCCAGTATCTATTTTCGCTTTGAACTTCAAAATCATAATACGAACGGTCATATGGATGATAAGGTGCATTGCTCCCCACCCCCCAGCCAATCCCATTCCATTTAAATACTATGCCTTTGTAGCTAAAAGCAAATCCTGTATTTGCATTAATAAAATTAACTGACAAAAAATCATCGGAACTCAGTGTCGAAAAACTCCATTTTATTCCATCATAGTGATACATTCTATTTCCTTTACCAAACCAAATATTATTTTCTGAAAGTATTGCCATTCTTTTTATGTCAGCACCAGTAATATTAATGCTGTCAGGAAAGGCCATCTTGTTCCAACTAATACCGTTATATCGCAAAAGAACAATTTTCCCTTCACCATTTTCACCAATTGTATAACCATCATTTAATGAGAGTAATTTAATATCACTAAGATATTTAATCGACGGTATCGTCTGCTCAATCCAATCGCTACCATCCCAGTGATACATTTTACCATCACCACTACCATCATATCCAACAGTCCAAGCATCGTTATCACTAATCGAAGCTAATCCGGTTAATTTTACTCCGCTAAATTGTTTTTGTAGCACCCACGTACCGAGTTTTACATCTGTGGTTACATTAATTTCATTGCTTCCGCTACCTAAATTTGCTGTGTTGTAAATATAAACTTTATAATAATATGTGGTTGCACTATTTAATCCAATATCAGTATAAGTGTTTGTATTTGCATTTGTTATCGTTGTCAACAATGTTGCGCTTTCAGTCACACCTCCAACAGCAGAGCGATATATTTTATACGAGGCAAAACTAGTCGAGGTAGACTTTGTCCATCCAATGGTAATGCTCGTTTGCGTTTTGCTAACAAACTGTAGAATTGGAGCAGGAATACTTCCGGCGGCAACTTCCATTTTTATAGGAACGGTTTGATTCCCAGCATTTGAATTTATGGTGACCGTACCGCTATAATTGTTTATTGCAAGTCCATTTCTGTCTACTGAAAGTGTAATGCTTGAGGGGGATAAATTCGTTGTTGAACCGCTAGTAATTGAAGGCAGTATCCACGGTTCGCTCTTTGTAACGGTCCAGTTGATAGTCCCTGTTCCAGTGTTTTTAATTGTTATTGCAGATGAACTTTGAGATGAACTGAAGTCTAATTGTGGCGGTGAAACTGTTAATTGGGGTGCATTAGGGTTAACCTTAGTCATTAAAATACTAATTGTTTTTATGCCGGCATCCGATGAAATCGTAATCGTACCAGAATAATTACCGAAAAAAACGCTATCCCGATTCACACTTAAAGATATTATTTTAGTTTCTGTCGTTACGGTTCCGCTCGATGGAGAGACCATAATCCAAGGCTGATCTTTGCTAATCTGCCATGTTACCGTTCCAATTTTATTTTTATTGGTTATTGTGAAAGTCTTGTAATTGTCTGCGATATCAAAATCGACCACTTCAGTGGAAACTGCTAATTGGGGCTTTAATGTTTCGAGTTGAATATCTGCATTGACCGTTTTCCCTTCTGCAACACTTACTGTTACAAATGCCGACCCGTAGCCATCCTTAGATGCTGTTACGGTGAATTGTCCTGCGGGTACATCGGCAATAGTGTAATTGCCATTCGCATCTGTAGTAACTGATGATGTCGTTGGATTTGTAGATATAACTGCTCCTGACAATGCCGAATTTGATACTTTGTCTAATACCTTCCCGGTAATTTTTGTTTCAAGTGCTGGTGTTTCAGTAGGCTTAGCCTTGCAAGAAAAAAACAACGTAGATATTGCTACAACTAAAAATATTGAGGTGATATTTTTAAAACTCATTTGGAGCCTCTTCAGATTTTAAAGTGCTATAACCAAACTATGATAATTTTGCTATCAATTTAGCAACTCTAATCTGCTAAATCAATTAACGGGGTTAACCTTTTATCGTATGTCTGCCTAAAACGCCAATACATTAATGTTGCTTCTGCGGTCTCAACTTTTACTACTATTCTTTTTTTAAAGAGTGTTAGGTTCAATGAATTTGCATTCTCACCAAATCCATATATTAACACAACACACAATTCCTTAAAGAAAACGCTGACGCGTTCTCTTCTCCTATCTACATCAGATAGGCAACTGCTTTTGATGCGAGGTCATTTCGGAGGGTTTTAAGGAGGGTAGATGTAATGCGGCGGCGTTGAGAGATTTCTTTCTGAGTGTACCCAGCAGAGAGATCTTCTAGTAAATCGCTCTCACTATCGTTTAGGGATTCCAAGAAGTCGTTCGTGATAGCGAAGTCCAGCGGAGTCGTGTATGTGTTGAGCACAACATCACCGATAGTCTGGTCTTCGCCCTTAACCCTCGGCTTATCCAGATACACTCTCTCTGGTTTATTCCATGCATCCTTCTGACTCTTTCCCATTTCATCTGCGGGGAATGCTGACCGGATATTCAACTCCTTTGCCCGGAAGTGCATGACACTTTTCATCAATCCAGGTGTGCAGCGGTCCCCCATCTTCTTCCCCTGAACATACGCCATCGTCAACAACTCACTTCTTTGCAACGGATCCCTAGAAAATTGCTCTGTATAGTGATACAAATTTTCGTACATAGCTTGAGTCATGATTCCTCCGGTTAGTGGATAAAGTATGCTTCATCCGATCTTATACCCGTAAAAAAGACTGATTTTAGATGGTATAAGAAGAGGTGACCGGTTATATATCCCTACCACTAACGGAAGGAGTCCTTCATGTCCAAAGTCAGAAAAGTATTGTTGTTCGTAATCGAATTGGGAAAATCAATTCTATCTCGATTGAGATAGGAGAGGAAGCCGGTGAAACCACCGGTTTTTTTTAATTGGTGAAGGATTTTAATGTATCAGGGGCGATATTTACAACATACGATTGCATTGAACATCAAGGGTCGATCCTAATCCGTTCGTGCAGACTTATGTGAATTTGTATAAATTATTGGTTCTGAGGTAATCTGGGGTTACCTCGATCAGATTCGGGCATTCTCGTGGATTGGTGTATTTTTTCCTTTCTTTCTTATCTAATGAATTCCTGTCGCCAATCCTGATATTAGTGCTTTATACGGTACACAATCGTTTAAATTTGCGTTTTGAAGGGCATGCGATGCTGAGGTGTACCGATAATCACTCTGTAAATGATTTTGTCTTTACAGGTCAATTTTAAAACGAAATTACCATCTCGCAGCTTTGCGTAGAGATGGTATAAAAGTATATATAAGTATAATAAGAGTCCGGAACGTCGTTTCCAGTACCGAAAACATTGACTGAAAACAATGTCGCTGCTCTATCTGGTACTACATTCTGCTCTGGTTAGTGCTAGATAATGCTCTGGATGGTACTATATAATCCCGTATTTGTGCATTCTCATTATCTATAAAGGACCGACGGACAATGTGACCAAATCTTCCCTTTCCAACAATTGCATCGAATTATTGAAACTGCAAAAGTTTCAGGTTTGGCTTTTTGGGCTCACCCATATTCAACGATATTCTTCCCACGGCTTCATGCAACCTATTTGGTTGCAAGTGAGCATAGATCTCTGTCACCGTAATGGTTGAATGCCCCAAAAGTTTCTGTACCTCATAGATAGAAACTCCATCTTGCACTAATAGGCTCGCAAATGTGTGTCTCAAATGGTGGAATGTTAGCCATGTATCCAATTCAGCAATCTTCAAAAATCTCTTAAAGCCCTTCGTCAGTCGGTCCTCTCGGATCTTCTTCCCCTCAAAATTAAATACCAAGTCAAATTTGCGAGTAGCATTATAGCCGTTGAGTAGGTCAAACACCCCTTCATTCATTGGGACTATACGGCTTTTCCCAGCCTTGGTCTTAAAATTCGCGTCGCTTTGAACGATCAATATCCGGTTCTCAAAGTCCACTTTGTCCCAGGTAAGATGGGTAATTTCAGCCCTACGCAGTCCTGTATTGATAGCAAAGAATACAAGATCCCGAAGCCATCCTTCAGTAATGGTGTTGATGAAATGTGCAGCCTGTGTCCGAGTCAGAAATTTCGGTTTGGATTCAGGAACACGCAGCATCTTAACATTGGCGAATGGATTATGCTTCAGGAATTCCCATCGAACAGCAAGATACATGAGACTTCGTAGTGCTTGCAGTTCACGGTTTACCGAACGAGGAAGAAGAGTTTCTTGGCGGGAAGATTTGTATTGATCGATGTGTCGCATCGTATATTTATTTATTCGAAGATCACCGACTATCCGGATCATTTCACGGACAACAAGTTTGTAAATGTTTCTGGTGTAGTGCGCGAAATTATTTTTGGCGAACTCTAAGAATTTATTCTCAAACTCGGAAAGATATATTCCTTTCTTCCGCTCGACAAGCATCTCTTTAAAATCAGAGAGCTTTACAATCGCATCTGCTTTTAAAGTGCACTTGGTGGAGATCTGTTTGCGTTTACCTTCGTCGGTTTCGTATTCGATATACCAAACATTTTCTCGAGAACGCTTGAACAGCCATAACTTTTGCTCGGCAAAAATCATAGTCCATCTCCTCTATCTGGTGAATAATCTGGTTGATAGAGTCCAGATGGATAAATTATGATCGGAGATAAATTATTTTAACGCGGTAACGCTTGAGTGATTTTGTTTCGAAGATTAAAAGCAGGTTTTTTGATTTTGAAGTTGCGAACGAATCGCTCTCCCAAACTGAGCTACAGCCCCAATTTTTTGAAAGACTTTAAGGAACTGATCCCACATTGAGTGACGCGCTTTTTGCGTCACGAAATCCCGCCATACCGAGCAAAACCGAAGGTTGGCAGGATTGAGCTTCTATCAATTTTACTTTATAAATATACAACAATTTGGGAACGAGTTCAATTAAGATCTGGAGTTGATTGAACTTTTACTTCACTACCTTGTTTGTTCTATACCACTCAATCGTTTTTACTAAACCGTCGTGCAATTCGGTTTTCGCTTTCCATCCCAATGCGTTGATACGGGAAACGTCCAACAGTTTTCGCGGCGTTCCGTCTGGTTTTGAAGCATCGAATTCCAGTTTCCCCTGATATCCGACAATTTCCTTGATCATCTTCGCGACATCCAGAATTGTTTCATCAACGCCGGTTCCGATATTAAAGAAATCATCGCCGTTATACGTGTTCATCAGAAAGATGCATGCATCCGCCATATCGTCGACAAACAGAAATTCACGGCGCGGTTTGCCGCTTCCCCATAAAATAACGGCTGGAGTGTTCTGTTCTTTGGCTTCCACAAATTTTCTGATTAATGCCGGAAGAACGTGAGAATTTTGAAGGTCAAAATTATCGTTGGGACCGTATAAATTCGTCGGCATCACCGAAATAAAGTGAGTACCGTACTGTCGGTTGTAGGATTTCGCCATTTCGATCCCTGCGATCTTTGCGATTGCATAAGGTTCGTTCGTCGGTTCGAGTTTACCGTCCAGCAAGTACTCTTCCTTCATCGGTTGAGGCGCCAATTTGGGATAGATGCACGAACTTCCGAGAAAACACAATTTCTTTACTCCATTGATATAGGCGGAATGGAGAACGTTGTTTTGCACGGCAAGATTTTGATAGATGAATTCTGCAGGGAAGGAATTGTTGGCGTTGATCCCGCCGACTCTTGCCGCAGCTAAAAAAACATAGTCCGGTTTTTCCTGTTCAAAGAATTCCTTCACCTTGACTTGTTCGGTTAAATCAAGATCGGCATGTGTGCGGGTGATTACGTTTGTATATTCCTGCTCCTGAAGTAAACGGAATATTGAGGATCCTACTAAACCGCGATGACCGGCAACGTAGATCTTTGCATTCTTTTCCAAATCAATATCCCCGCTTTTTTACTAATTCAAAATCAGCTTTTGCCATCAATCGTGCCAAATCCGCAAATTTTGTCGTCGCTTCCCAGCCAAGTTTCTGTTTTGCTTTCGTCGCATCTCCAATAAGCAAATCCACCTCTGTGGGACGGTAATACTTTGGATCGACAGCAACGAGGACTTTCCCGGATTTCTTGTCAATCCCCTTTTCATTCTCTGCTTCCCCTTCCCACCGGAGTTCGATACCTAATTCGTTGAATGCCGCTTCGACGAATTTTCGCACTTCGTGTGTTTCACCAGTCGCCAGGACAAAATCCTCAGCCACATCGCTTTGCAGCATGCGCCACATTCCTTCGACATATTCCGGTGCATATCCCCAGTCCCGTTTCGAATTCAAATTTCCCAGGGTCAATTTGTCCTGCAATCCGAGTTTAATTTTTGCAGCAGCCATTGTGATCTTGCGAGTGACGAATGTTTCGCCGCGGCGGGGAGATTCATGATTGAATAAAATTCCATTACAGGCAAAAATATTATACGCTTCACGATAGTTGACAATAATCCAGTATCCATACAATTTTGCAACACCGTAGGGTGAACGCGGATAGAACGGCGTTTTTTCCGTTTGTGGAATCTCTTGAACCTTGCCATACAATTCACTGGTGGAAGCCTGATAGAATTTTGTTTTGATGCCAGTTTCGCGAATCGCGTCAAGGAAGCGCAGTGTTCCAACAGCATCGACCTCTGCAGTGTACTCCGGCACTTCGAAAGAGACTTTCACATGGCTTTGTGCAGCAAGATTATAAATTTCAGCCGGCTCGATCTTTTCCAACAGCCGGTTGATGTTGCTCGTATCAGTGGTATCACCGTAATGAAGGAAGAACCTTCCAGAAAATTTCGGATCGTTATAGATATGATCGATACGACCAGTGTTGAATGAACTGCTCCGGCGGATCATTCCGTGGATTTCATATCCTTTTTCCAAGAGCAATTCTGCCAAATATGAACCGTCCTGTCCAGTAATGCCGGTAATGAGAGCTTTTTTTGCCATATTAATTTTCCTTATGGTTCCAATATTCTAAAAGTTCAGTTAACGTTTGTTTTAAAGGGATCTCCGCTTTCCATCCAACAGAGTGATTGATAGCACTAGCGCTGCCTGCAAGCAGTTGAATATCATATCCGCGCAACCGTTTCGGCTCTACGTTCAGTTCAAATTTTTCTCCCACAATTTCTTCATAGAGTTTGATGATATCTTCAATGGCAAAAATTCTGCCGGAACATAGATTAAAGATATAATTGTGCTTATTATCGATCTGCGACAGCATCCAATATCCGCGAGCGATATCCCGGACATCCGTAAAATCCCGTCGTGCTTTGATATTTCCTACACGAAGTATTTTGGGCGCCTTTGTTTTTTGGATTGCAACTATTTGTTTTGCCAGCGATGAACAAACAAAATTTGGCCGTTGTCGTGGACCAGTGTGATTGAATGGACGGGCAATGACGATATTCAGCCCTTCAAATTTTTTATACGTTTGCGCAATATAATCCATACTCGTTTTACTGGCGGCGTATGGATTCACCGGCTGGGGAATAGATTGTTCTGTATGTAACGACGGCAAACCAAATGTTTCACCATAAATTTCGCCCGAAGTCACAACGATGATGCGCGGGGAAATTTCACATGCTTTCACCGCTTCAAAAATATTAATCGTACCGATGACATTCGTTTTAAATGTTTCTGCTGCATGTTCAAACGACGTCGGCACAAACGCCTGTCCTGCAACATGGAAGATAATATCCGGTTTGACTTCTTTAATAATTTTGAAGATTGATTGGAAATCGGTGATTTCTCCCGTCGAGAGCACGACTTTTTCTTCTATTTGTTGGAGGTTATCGCTTTTTTCCGAATCTCTGAGCACGCCAAAAATTTCTGCGCCCGTGTGGCTGGCTATATAATCCGCCAAATGACTGCCAGCAAAACCGCCGACACCCGTAATAAGTACTCTCATGGAAGTATTTTTTTTTGTGTTGTGGATGTTTGGGGAATAATTGGTAAGATACAAATTTTCTTTTTGCTAAAAAACGAAAATAGTATCACGGCTTACCAACGCTCGACAAAAAAAAAATCCCGTCTCGCTTGCGCGGACGGGATTTCAAAATTAAATCAGGCATCGACCTACTCTTCCACACAGTTACCCATGCAGTACCATCGGCTCAGCGGGGCTTAACTTCTCTGTTCGGAATGGGAAGAGGTGTAACACCCGCGACAAAAACACCTG
>Ga0172379_10001204_pt1 | contig 54181 bp, 68 predicted proteins | sample GrowelOW334metaG_FD_119756 | JGI IMG/M metagenome (GOLD analysis project Ga0172379, IMG submission 119756) | Groundwater microbial communities from an aquifer near a municipal landfill in Southern Ontario, Canada - Groundwater well OW334 metaG | ecosystem: Environmental > Aquatic > Deep... | reverse complement strand
GCCAACAATCGCTAAAAACGTTAAAGACCTAGCAACCAATCTGCCGTCGTATATTGAATCATTGTCGGAAAAATTTCGATCATTCGAAAATGCGTCTTCGAAGTATGGAATGATTATTGATAGGTTGCAGGAATATTTAAGTAATATTGGCGAAACGTTAAAATCATTAAGCACGAACATTTTTTCGACTGCGGTTAGTTTTTTTGGCGGGATATTTTCATTTTTTTTGGTTGTAGTTATGTCTTTTTATATCTCTGTTCAAAAGAAGGGGGTGCAAAGAGTTTTAACCGCAATTATGCCAATAAATTATCGTGATTATGTTTTAAATCTTTGGGAAAGAGCACAAAAAAAACTGGGCCGATGGCTCCAGGGTCAACTGTTTCTCGCTTTGATTGTTGGTGTTTTGGTCTATATTGGTCTTTCTTTTTTGGGCGTTAAATACGCTTTGATTTTAGGACTAATTTCGGGGGTTTTAGAATTATTTCCATATATCGGACCAGTACTTGCGGCAATTCCGGGCGTGGCTCTAGGATTATTACAGGCACCAATTTTAGGACTGTGGGTATTTATTTTGTATTTAGTTGTCCAGCAGATTGAAAGCTATTTAATTACACCGTTGGTGATGGGTAAAGTAGTTGGTTTAAATCCGATTGTTATAATTTTAGCACTATTGATTGGCGCAAAATTTGGCGGAATATTGGGTATGATACTAGCCGTTCCTTTGGCAGCGGTTTTTGCAGAACTATTAAGAGATATAATTAAAAAACGAAAAGAAGCAGAAGAGAAATAATCACAACGACAACTTGCGAGAAAAGTCCAAGGAAGGTAATTACGCCTTCCTTTTCGTTTAAGTAATGGATCCCGTGATGAAGATCGGTGTAATTATTAAGCAGTTCATTATTTACAAATGCATTTATCCACCACAAAAAATCTGGCAACAAAGAAGCGAAAATCCCCAATATTATATAGGGCACATAATGTCTATTAAGTATATTTTTCTTCCGAGCAACCAAAAAAACAATTAGTATTCCAATCAACACGTCAATAAGTACGTTCGATAAGCGCATGGGATAGTCCCAGTGGACAATCGCATCTAAAATGAAATGTGATAAAAATCCTAAAATTATTATTAAAAAGGGCTTTTTAATTTTAGCCCCAATAACAGCTCCAACAATAATGTGTGGTGTCAAAATCATGTTATAATACAATTATATGTCAAAATTATATATTATAGCAACTCCGATTGGGAACTTAGATGACATTACTTTGAGGGCGTTAAATATCCTGAAAAGTGTTGATTTGGTTTTGTGCGAAGATACAAGGGTTACAAGAAAATTACTCGAACACTTTGGAATTAAAACGCCTGTTCAAAGTTATCATCAGCATAGCGACAATAAAAAAACGGATTATATTTTAGATCTATTCAAGCAAGGAAAAAACATTGCTTTGGTTTCCGACTCTGGGACTCCGGGCATTTCCGATCCGGGAAACAAATTAGTGGAAGATGCGTTCAGGGAAGAGATTGAGATCGTGCCAATTCCTGGGCCAAGTGCGATGACTGCGATTGCAAGCGTCGCTGGGATTCCAATGGATAAATTTATATTTATGGGATTTCCGCCACACAAAAAAGGCAGGCAAACAATGTTTAAAGAAATTTCAGAATCTAAATATCCAGTAATAATTTATGAATCGGTGCATCGAATTATAAAAACTTTGAAGGAATTGCAAGTATTTAATGATTTTGATATAGTAGTAGGACGAGAATTGACCAAAAAATTTGAAACGATCTATCGTGGTAAAATTTCCGAAGTCGTTCCCCAAATCGAACCACGCGGAGAATTTGTAGTAATAATTAATCCGCCCAAGGCGGACAAGCATGAAAAATAAATTTTATATCACAACTACATTGCCATACGTAAATGCTGCGCCACACATAGGACATGCGTTGGAAATTGTGCAAGCAGATGTTATTGCTCGATACCGTGCCTTACGGGGCGATGAGGTGTTTTTTAATACCGGAACCGACGAACATGGTTCGAAGATTTATCAGAAAGCATTAGAAGAGAAGAAAGATCCGCAAGCGTATTGTGATGAATATGCAGCAAAATTTGATTTACTAAAAGAAAAATTAAACCTTTCATATAACAATTTTATTCGCACGACCGATAAACATCATATCGAAGCATGTCAGGAGTTTTGGAAACGATGTCAAGAAAACGGAGATATTTATAAAAAGAATTATAAAACCAAATATTGTGTTGGTTGTGAGTTAGAAAAAACCGACTCCGAATTAATTGATGGCAAGTGTCCAATTCATCCCAATCGCGAAATAGAGATTATCGAAGAAGAAAATTATTTTTTTAAATTCTCAAAATATCAACAACCACTTTTAGATTTTTATGATAAAAATAAAGATTTTGTTGTTCCAGTACACCGTCAAAAAGAAATTTATAATTTTGTAAAAAATGGCTTACAAGATTTTAGCATTTCGCGGCTCAAGACAAAAATGCCATGGGGCGTATCCGTACCAGGGGACAGTGATCATATAATGTATGTCTGGTTTGATGCCCTTATTAACTATATTTCTTGTTTGGGCTGGCCCAACTCCGCTGAAGCTTCGCTGGGCAAGCCCCAAGACAGATTCAAAGAATTCTGGCCGGGACTGCAAGTTGCCGGAAAAGACAATTTAAGACAACAAACCGCAATGTGGCAAGCAATGCTTTTGTCGGCAAAGCTTCCAGTGTCAAAGCAAGTGTTTATTCACGGATTTATTAACTTAGAAGGGCAAAAAATTAGCAAATCATCAGGGATAACTTTGCCTAATCCAATCGAATTGGTTGATAAATATGGTATTGATGCTGTGAGATATTATCTATTGCGAGGAATTCCGTCTTCCGAAGATGGTGATTTTTCTATTTCAAGATTCGAAGAATTATATAATGCGGATTTGGCAAATGGAATCGGAAATCTGGTTGCAAGAGTTTTAACATTGGCGACAAAGAACAATATTCAGCAACCAAAGAAAATTGAAAATAATGAATTCATAAGTTTAATTGAGCAAACAAAAAAAGATTGTGCCAAATTAATTGAAGAATTCGAATTTAATCAAGCGCTAGAGGTGGTTTGGAAATTAATCAGTTTTTGTAATGGTTATATCGATAAAGAAAAACCATGGAACAACCCCGAACCAAAACCAATAATAACCAATTTACTTTATTGTATTTCTGAAATTGCCGGATTAATTGCACCATTTTTACCAGAAACTAGCGAAAAAATAAAAAATCAATTAGCAACTGGAAAATCGGGAATATTATTTCCCAGACTTGTCCCGCCACTGCGGGATTGACGAAACAACATTAATAGCGTATAACTAAATCAGCTCCTAACGGAGCTGATTTAAAGTCTAAGGATAAGGAAGGGAGAGTTCTTTGAAAAAAACAATCGTTTTTTTGGTGTTTTTGTTGGTGGCGGGTCTTGCTTTTGGGCAGGATCAGTACGAAAAGGTCAAAGATCAGTACAAGAAGGTCAAAACAATCGGCTTGGCCCCACTTCAAAGTGGCGGAGTTCACGACGAACAAGAAGTAATGGACTTGTTGAACAGAGAGCAAGAAGCCATTGCCGCTGTTTTTAATCACAACGATGCGCTGATTAAGATTTTTCTCCAGCACATGTCCGGAGATATGGAAATCGGTTCTCAATGGTTCGTGAAGGGTGATCGGTTTTTGTCCAACATTTATCGTTATGTTGGCAAGATTTTTAACGTAGGAAAGTGGGAATGGACGGGCGAAAAACCGTTTGACGCATTTGTGTTTCCCATAGAACAGGACCTCGGGGACATTATAAGACAATATTGGATTGTGGTTATTAAGGATTGTGCGAATATTGTCTTATGGAAAATTGAGGATATCGCAATAGAAAAAATCGAAGAGCCAATCGTTCCAACCATAAAAGAATGGCCTTCGCGCATTTCTCTTAAAGCGGAATCGAAACCCGAACCCCCACCCGAAATCAAGCCCATGCCAAAACAAGAACGGGCGGTTAAGCGACCGACTCGAGTCAATTATTTCGTTGGCACTGGAGTGGGAACATTTTACTCCTGCTTTATGGAATACTGGCTATTCGAAGTCGGCGCAAAACGTAACCTTTTTGGGTTAATGGACGTGGTAATGTCCATGTCGGCAGGCATGCCGATCGGTAAAGAAAAGTCTGATTGGAACACGGTGCCGATTGTTGGTATCGGTCTTCAATTGAAACTTTTTGATCCTTTTTATCTTGGAGCGGACGTAGGTCTTTCCGGCAAGATGAAGGAGGGCCTGAAAACTCAAGCTGAATTTGGAGCAGAGATGGGATTCCATGTCGGAAACACTCTGGGAGTGTACTTGAGGGCGAGGGTGCCACTCGACGAAAAAGCCGGATGGAACTACAAGATCATCGGTGGAGTTCGCATCTTTTTCTAAGCTTTCGCGATTGTTTGTCCAGGGGTCCGGCGTTCGTCGGACCCCTTTTTTATTTCTTAAAATAGTGATATATTGATTTTATGTTAATCGACACACATGCGCATTTAAATTTTAAAGATTTTGATGATGATCGAGATGAAATTATCAAGCAGTGTCAAAAAAACGGCATTGTTGTTATTAATATTGGCGTGAACTATACTGCATCAAAAGAGGTGATTGAACTTGCGGAAAAATATAGTAATTGTTGGGCAACAGTTGCTGTTCATCCCCACGATACAAATGAACCACGCGACCTGCCCGCCACTGCAAGCAGGGCGTTGCAGGCGGGCAATATTGGCTTTGATTACAATAAATTTTTGGAACTCGCCAAACATCCTCGTGTTGTAGGAATTGGTGAGTGTGGGCTAGACTATCAATTTTGCGAGAATGAAACGGAAGCACAAAAACAACAACAAGAAGTTTTTATGCAACATTTGAAATTAGCACAAGAAGTAAACAAACCGATAATCATTCATAGTCGTCGTTTATTTCCGGAAATTTTGGAAATTGTTAAAAAACATCCAAAAGTAATTGGCGTCCTTCACTGCTACATGGGGAGATGGAGTTATGCTGAAGAATATTTAAAGCTAGGATACTATTTAAGTTTTACGGGGCTAATTACTTATGCGCGAGATTATGATAAAGTTATTAAAAATTGTCCGCTAGACAGAATTTTAATCGAAACCGATTCACCGTATTTAACGCCAGATCCTTTGCGAAAAAAAGACGAGATTATTCGCAATAGTCCATTAAATGTCGAGTTAGTCGCTAAAAAAATTGCCGAAATAAAAGGAATCAGTTTTGAAGAAGTTGCCGAACAAACCACCAAAAACGCACAAAAGTTATTTAATATATAATAATCCTTGATTTTTTTAAAATAACGGATTATAATGATTTCGCAGGTAACAGGCATAGGTTCGTTCCTTTTTCTTGATGGCGGAACATCCCATTGGTACCCAATGGGTTTAACGGCGAAAGCCAGACGCTGTCCTTATCGGGCGAAAGCCCGAAATAGGAGCATTGTGTGGATCAAGTCGATTCTCGGTGGTCTGTCAGACCAGGGGTTTGCGGGAGATACATTGAGCGTCAAGGGACACCCCATCTTTTTTCCTCTCCACAGCGCTCAGCCATGAATGCCTGTATTGACACCTGTGGCCCTTGCCGAAACAAGGGCCCTCTTTTTTTTTAAACAAATCAACCAAAAAGGAGGAATGGGTTGAAAAAATATACTGCTCCGAGAATATTAGGGGGGTCAGTTCTTTCTATGTTAATAAGAAGGTACGGCAATTGTAAAGCGCAAGAGACAATTACGGCAGAGGTATTGTCAAAATTAATTTCTTGTCCGCCATACACAATCAGTAGAAGTTTTATCGATGGCAAAGTTCGTAGATTGGATATTCCAAGCAAAGAACTTAAAATGGTTTTAAGAGTAATTCTGAAAAACGTTTTTGATTATTTTGGTGTTTCAGGCTTTGCTCACGGTGGAGTGTGTGAAAAATCTATCGTTACGAATACCGAAATACATTTTGGGGCAAAGTCTGTCTTTAAAATTGATTTTAGACATTACTACCCCTCGATTACTGAAAAAATGGTTACAAGTTGTCTTGCTGAATTGTTGGTAAAAAATATCGGATGTATTGCTACCCTAGAAAACTGTGGCATGTATTCTTTCCGAGAGGCAAGAGGGTTAGCGAAAATTATTGGTCGCCTGGCTACGCACGAAGGAATATTGCCCCAGGGCGCGCCGACCAGTTCGTGTTTGCAGAATCTGATTTTTAGAGACCTAGACGAAAAGATTGCCAAGGTGGCGGGAAAATATTTTCTTCGCTATACGCGCTTTATAGATGACTTAACTTTTTCCAGCGCTTGGCCGGAGATATCGCAATCTGCATTAAACGAAATAACGGCCTTAATCAAAAACGAAACCGGCGGATTTCTCAAGCTGAATCGTAAGAAAATTCGTTACAGAAAAGGGAAGAGAGAGGTACATAAAATCACGGGCGTAACAATTGTTCCGATGATGGACGGTACCTCGAAAACGTCCTTAGCACGGAAACAGATAGAACGATATAGAAGCGTATTGCACTTGGCCAGCTTGGGTCGTGTAAGTACGGATCAGGCCTGGGGCGTGATTGCGTTTGTAAAAATGGTTTGTAGGAGAGGGATTCCCAACAGACTGAGAAAACCATTTACACAATTTTTGGCAAATTGTTATCCCGATTCATGGGACAGGAGGATTGAACCCTATAAGGATTGGCTGCAATAGGCGTTGGTCGTAATACCGATGCCTATTTTTATTTGAAATTTATCTGTAAATTTGATAAGATAAAGACAATATGGATTATAATCCTCAGGAAATTGAAAAAAAGTGGCAAAAATATTGGGAAGAGAATAAAACCAATTTTTGCGACTTAAGTGACAAAGAAAAAACCAAATTTTATAATTTGGCGATGTTTTTTTATCCATCAGGAGACAAGATTCATGTTGGTCATGGTTATAATTATAGCGGTGCAGATGTGGTTGGGAGATACAAACGCATGAAAGGATTTAACGTGCTTCAACCAATGGGAGCCGACGCCTTTGGCTTGCCAGCAGAGAATTATGCCATAAGAACTGGCGTTCATCCCGCACAAAGCACCGAACAAAATATTAATTTCGGTCGCGAACAATTGAAGTCGTTGGGTTTGATGTATGATTGGGAAAAAGAAATTAATACCTCTCGATTAGAATATTATAAATGGACACAATGGTTATTTGGCGTGTTGTATAAAGCCGGACTAGCTTATCGCGCAGAAGCGCCAGTTAATTGGTGTCCGTCTTGTAAAACGGTTTTAGCCAACGAACAAGCCACCGAAGGAAAATGCGAAAGGTGTGGATCAGAAGTAATTCAAAAGAATCTAAATCAATGGTTCTTTAAAATTACCGATTATGCCGAAAAATTATTGGATGGGCACAAAAAACTAAATTGGCCAGAAAGAACGATTGCGATGCAGAAAAACTGGATCGGAAAAAGTGAAGGCACAAGCATAAAATTTAAAGTTAACAATAATGAAATTGAAGTTTTTACGACCAGAATTGACACCATTTTTGGTGTCACGGCATTGGTATTGGCGCCAGAACATGAACTAATCCAAAAATTAGAAAACCTGCCTGCCGGTAGGCAGGTTGAAAATTGGGACGAGGTTAAAAAATATATAGATGACTCTAAAAAGAAAAGTGAATTGGAACGAACAGATCTCGGAAAGGAGAAAACGGGAGTCCCGTTAAAAGGTGCCTACGCGATTAATCCTTTGAATAATGAAAAGATTGCAATTTGGATTGGTGATTATGTAATTGCTACTTATGGCGGGGGAGCAGTGATGTTTGTGCCCGCACACGATGAACGGGATTATGAATTCGCAAAAAAATACGGAATTAAGATTAAAAAAGTTATAATCCCCAAAGCAATAATGAGTCGTTATATGAATGCCGAACAAATTGCTGCCGGAGGACAAACAGAGTTACGACCAGTGGTGGACTGTTTTACAGAATATGGCGAATTAATTAATTCCGATGAATTTAATGGTTTAGATTCAGAGAAAGCAATTAAAGAAATTACAAAATTATTGGAAAAGAAAAAGATAGGCAAAAAAACAATAAACTATCGTTTGCGCGATTGGTTAATTTCTCGTCAGAGATATTGGGGCGCACCAATTCCCGTAATTTATTGTGATAAATGTGGAGAAATGTTAGACGAGAATCCGGTTGAATTACCAAAACTGGAAGATTTTAAACCAACAGACGAAGGGGAATCACCATTAGCTCGTTCCAAAGAATTTGTTAATGTAAAATGTCCGAAGTGTGGAGGTTCGGCGAAAAGAAGCACAGAGACAATGGACACGTTTGTTTGTTCTTCGTGGTATTTCTTAAGATATTTAAGCCCACATTTAGACGATAAACCGTTTGATAAAAAATTGGCCGATAAATGGCTTCCCGTTGATCAATATGTCGGTGGCGCAGAACACACCTGTTTGCACTTGCTTTATGCGAGATTTATTACCAAAGTTCTTTATGATCAAAAATTAATAAATTTCGACGAACCGTTTACAAAACTCAATCACCAAGGGATGATTTTAGCTGCCGATGGAAGTAAAATGTCAAAATCAAAAGGCAACGTTGTAATTCCCAATGATTATATCGAAAAATATGGAGCAGATACGTTTAGAATGTATGTGTTATTTATTGCTGCGTTTGAAGATGGTGGGTCGTGGAGCGATAAAAGTATAATCGGGGTGTATAAGTTTTTAAACAGGGTTTGGGGCTTGATTAATCCTTCGACAAGCTCAGGACAAGTTGAAAAAATTGGCGAACAGACCACGAAAGAATTAATTCAAAAAATTAATTATATTATAAAGAAAGTTGGTGAAGACATAGAAAACTTTAAATTTAATACGGCAATTTCAAGTATGATGGAATTTGTAAATGCATGGAGCGAGGAAGGACAAATTTTATCGAAAGCTGATGCAGAAAATTTTCTGAAAATTCTATCGCCATTTGCACCACACATCGCTGAAGAATTATATCAGTCCTCCTTCGCCAAGGCTTCGGAGGATAAAAAAGATTCCATCTTTTTTAAAACATGGCCGGAATATGACGAAAAATTAATCAAGAAAGATAAGATCGATTTGATAATCCAAATTAACGGAAAGGTTAGAGATAAAATTGAAGTTAAGACAGACATTTCCGAAAAAGAGGCCAGAGAACTGGTTTTGTTGAATGAAAAAATAAAAGTTTGGCTAAACAATCAAAAACCAAAGAAGATAATTTTTGTGAAAAATAAGTTGGTAAATATTGTGATATAAATTTATGAAAGTTCAATTATTCTATCCAAAAAGTCAATTGAACACATACGTGAATAACGGTGTTTATTTTTCGCTTACCTTGTTGAACATTGCGTCATACGTTAAATTTTATAGGCCAGATATCGATATAGAAATTTGGGACGGAGAACTATATAGTAATGAAGAATTAATTAAAAAATTGGATAAAAATTCAGATGTAGTTGGTATTAGTTGTACAAGTTTTAATTATCCACATGCCCTAATTTTGGCTCAGCACGCAAAAGATTTGGGCCTATATGTGGTTTTAGGCGGTAATCATCCAACTTATTACAAGAAAAAAATATTGGAAAATCGTTCATTTATTGATGGTGTTTTTGTGGGGAAGGGAGAATATGCATTTTTAAAACTTTTAAATGAAAAAGATAAAGCCAATGTTCCAAATTTTATATGGAGAGATGGCGATAAAATAAGAGAAAATTCCGAAAATAAATCGATTTCAATTAATGAGATGCCTTATTTAGACTATTCATTATTAGAATTAAATAAGTATTCAACAAATCATCAAAAAGTTTATCCGAATTTGCCCGGGAACCCTTTATCCGTATTAACTCACGAGGGTTGTGCCAAAAGAGAAAAATATGGCCCATGTAGTTTTTGTGCGATGAGAACAAAATTAGCCTTTAAGGATCCAACAATATTTTGGCAAGAAACAGAAAAGGCAGTACAAAAATACGGATTTAATATTGTAAGGGACTGGGGAGATTCTTTAACGGAAGATAAAGACTTCTTTTCTAGGCTTGTAAATAGTAGGCCCGAATCATTAAAAGATTTATCTTTCAGTGTTTATTCTACGATTGCAAGCATGGATGCAGATAAAATTGAATTATTAAAAAAATTAAATGTAAAAATGTTATTTGCGGCCATAGAATCAGGAAGCGATAAAATTTTAAATACAATGAACAAACAAGCTACAAGCGAACAAATGTTTAGAGCGATGGAACTGATTGGTAAAACCGGAATTTCTGTCATGGCATCCTATGTTTTAGGTGAACGAGGAGAAGACATAGAGAGCTTAGAAAGTACGCTAAACATAGCCGAAAAAACCCAAAAAATAGCCAATATTACGGTTGCAAACGGTTCTCCTATAAATATAACGCCAGGATCAAGTGATTTTGAACTGTTGGCCCAAAAATTTCCCGAACTTAAAAATCAAGATCTTCTTGATATGGATGAACTCAGGGATTTATGGGTTAAGAATTTTTGCCCCAAACTGCCAAATGCCGATATTTTAAAAGAATATGCCGAAAAAATTGGAAAATTAGGCAATTTAAAAACTAATTATGGGTGGGAAAAAGCAGAAAAATTAAATAAGGAATAATTGTATAATAATTTATGAAAAATATAGCGGTATTGATATCGGGAAATGGGACGAATTTGCAGGCGATTATTGATCAAACAAAAACAGGAAACATAAAAGGCAATATTGTTGCCGTAATTTCGAATAAAGCCGATGCTTACGGACTGGAACGAGCAAAACAAGCGAGAATTCCCGGATATTTTGTTGACCATAAAGGAATAGCGCGCGAAGAACACGAACAAAAAATAATCGATATTTTGGAAAAGAATAAAGTTGATTTAGTAGTTTTGGCTGGATATATGCGCGTCGTAACATCGTTATTTGTAAACAAATATAAACATAAATTAATTAATATTCACCCCGCACTACTTCCGGCGTTTCCCGGGACCGATGGTTATGGCGATACATTTAATTATGGTTGTAAGGTTGGTGGATGCACGGTGCATTTTGTTGACGAGGGGGTCGATACCGGACCAATAATTATTCAAAGAGTGAACGAAATCAAAGAAGACGATACATTAGAAAGTTTTAAACAACGTGGATTAGAAATTGAACATCAAGCATTTCCCGAAGCAGTAAAATTATTTTGTGAAGACAAATTGCAAATCGAAGGAAGAAAAGTGAAAATTTTATGATAAAAAAAGAACAATTAGAACAACTAAATAAAAAAATGTTAGCTTGTTCAAAATGTGTTCTTCGAAAAACTTGTTTAACCGTGGTTCCAGGGGAGGGCAACGCTGATACAGAAATTATGTTTATTGGTGAGGGACCTGGAAAAAAAGAGGACGAACTTGGTCGTCCTTTTGTTGGTTCTGCGGGGAAATTTTTAGATGAAATGTTGGGGACAATAAAAATTAAAAGAGAAGATATTTATATTGCCAATGTGGTGAAATGTCGTCCACCAGCAAATCGTGATCCATTACCAGAGGAAGCAATTACTTGTTGGCCGTGGTTAGAACAACAAGTTAAAATTATCAATCCTAAATTGATTGTGCTTTTGGGCAGACATTCAATGGAAAGATTTTTGCCGGGACAAAAAATTTCTCAAATTCATGGTAAAGCATTGCGCAAAGATATGCCTGGATTTGGGCCAATGGTCTTTTATGTGCTTTATCATCCTGCCGCCGCACTCTATAACGGCAGTATGCGTGGAACGTTAATTGAAGATTTCAAAAAAATACCGAAAGTATTGAAAACGATAAAAAAATAGGGAGCGTCAGGGACGCTCCCGCTGTTTGTTTTGTCGACAAAATCTTATTTCTTAAAAGTGGTAACGCAATCGGGAATCTTCATGATAAGCATATCGGTGTTTCCTTCAAGGACGATTGCTCCACGAGGCGAAAAACCGATTTTTCGATCTCCAAAATCAACTGCCGCAATGATACCACGCCTAATTGCTTTTAACGTATTAAATGCCCAATTCTCCTGGACAAATAGATTTTTAGGATATGGAGTTTTGATATCCAAATTAAAGGGTGCATATGGTGGTAGCGACGGTCCATCGGTGGGAACTTCTTTCCCCGAAAAACTTTTCCCGAAAGAGTAACGGAATATTTTTTTTCGCTTCCCCTGAAGAGAAACGCCTTCAACGGGCTTATTGGTGTGGGCGAGAGCTGCGAAACGACTCACCAGATCTTCGGGCGTTGGCGCGAAATTAATACCATTAACACGCGCTAAAGTGGGAACGATTTCGCAGATTTCGCGAAGTTTGCACCATCTCCAAGGAAGTCCGATATGTAGTTCGTAAACTTGAGGCATTATCACCAATGTGTCGGCTTTCATTAAATTGTCTCCTGTTTTTATTTCTCGTCATTTGACGAGATTGAAAGAACAATTACATATTAGCAAATATTAGAATTGTGTCAATCCCAATATTAAAGAATAAAAAACACGGGAGCGTCAGGGACGCTCCCGGTTATTACCTCGAAAGGACTTGGCCTACCTCCTGGAGGCCGTGACGGACGTGGGGTCGATCGAGATGTAGTTGAGCCCCTCGCCTCTGAAAGACGTCCTGCCGTTCGTTCTGGAAATGTGCAGGTTCCAGTCGGACGTCGGCGTGGAGACAGGCGCCGGATTGGGTGCCGAAATCGGAGTCAGGGTGGGCGGCGTGTTTCGATCGAACCGCTCCAACACCCACCGGACCGCTCTCGCCATCCATCTGCACAGAACGAACAGAAGAAGCAAGAGGGAAACAACCACTATGGCCACCAAGATCCACTTGATGATGTTCCAGGGGGTGTTCCAGAACCACGCCCAGAAGCCGTTCTTCTTGACGACGGGCGGTGCGACGATCGGGGCCGGGGTGACAGGAACGAGTTCCGTTTTCGTCGGGACGAAAAACGGATTCAGACAACCCGATACATATCGGGGGATTCCGTTCGTGTCCTCCCAGACCTTCGTTCCGATCTTCAGTTCTTGCAATCGGTATGGGTTTTCGCTCTGCTTGTCGAGCAGATTGAATCCCAAACAGGGTTCGGTCAGAGCGACCTCCTGGAGACCAAGAGCCCTGGCCTGTTTCATGCTGCTAAGCACAGGCCACCTCTCCAGGAACTTCTTCAGCTGTTCCTGGTCGATGACGACCTTCGTCATCACCACCGTCTCCGTTTTGGGAGCCGGGGCCGGGGCCACGGTTTGCTTCGCGCAGGCCGCGAAAGCGATCGCGAACACCAACACTAGGACGATCATCAGATTCTTTTTCATCAGTGTCCTCCTCTGGACAATATAAGATTGTAATATTCAAGGCAATACCTATGTAATGCCTACATGTGTACATTATACCATACTGGTATTTTTTGTCAAGCAAATTTAGAAACAAAAATCCTCCCTTGACAAGGGGAGGCGGGGAGGGGTTAAATAATATTGTGCCCGGGGGGAGAGTCGAACTCCCATGACCTTGCGGTCACACGATTTTGAGTCGTGCGCGTCTGCCAATTCCGCCACCTGGGCTTATTAATGTTAAACAGCTTATATTTAATTGGCAGACGAGACTGCCAACCTGCCCCGCTACTGCGGGGTTCCGCCACCTGGGCATGATTTTTAAATTACCACAAAATTTTAAGAATTACAATCTCTATTGCTACATTTTTTTCCGGTTTTTGTCTCAACCATAAAAAATCCACAGTTTGGACACTTTTCTTCGGTGGGCTTTCCCCAAAAAGCAAAGTCACATTTTGGATATTGATCACATCCATAAAACATTCCTCTTCGACTGCGCTTCATTGTTATTTTTCCATCTTTACATTTTGGACAACTTAAATTCAAATCTTTTTGCGCCTCTTTTTTGATATACTTACATTTGGGATATGCCGAACAACCCTTGAATGAACCGAATCGTCCCTGTCGCATAACCAAGTTTGCGCCACAGTCAGGACATTTTTCTTCTAGCAACACGGGCTCTGCCTTTATTATCTCTTTTCCTTCGCGGTCTAGTTTTTTAGTATTTTTACATTTTGGATAATTAGAACAAGCCAAAAATTTTCCAAATCTTCCAACCTTTATTATCATTGGCGAACCGCATTTTTCACAAACCTGATCTGTTTTTGTTTCGGTAATATTTTTTTTAATCAATTCTTTTTCTTTAGCTATGATATTTTTACTGAAAGGACCATAGAATTTTTTTAAGACGTCTTGCCATTCTTGTTCACCCTCGGCGATTTCATCTAATTCATTTTCCATTTTCGCGGTAAAATCGAAATCAACAATATTAGAAAAATGTTCCATTAGTAAGTCGTTAACAATAAAAGCGATTTCGCTTGGTTTTAGGCGCTTATTTTCCGTTCTTTCGGCATAGCCACGATCAATGACCGTCGAGATAGTTGGTGCATAAGTTGATGGGCGACCAATTCCTTTTTCTTCTAATATTTTAACAATAGTTGCATCAGAATAGCGAGCAGGGGGCTGAGTAAATTTTTGCAATGGATCTATCTTAATGCAATCGACATCTTCTTTCTTTTCCATCTTCGGTAAGATTTCTTCTTTGGTGGAAGAAGGATAAAATTTTAAAAAACCGTCAAATTTTATAATTTGGCCATTTACTTTAAATGTATATTTATCGTCTTTGGTATTAATATCAACCGAAGTAGCGTCGAGTTTTGCTGGGCTCATTTGACTTGCAATCGCTCTTTGCCAAATTAGTTGATAAAGTCTGAAATGACTTCTGTTCGGATCATTTTTTAATTGTTCGGGAGTTCTGTTTGTTTCGGTTGGCCTAATTGCTTCATGGGCTTCTTGTGCTCCCTTGCTTTTGGTTTTGAAATTTCTTGTTTCCGAATAATTGTTTCCTAAAGTATTTTTAATATAGTCTGCCGTTTCACTAATAAATTTTTGCGATAAATTTAACGAATCAGTTCTCATGTAGGTGATGAATCCCATTTCATATAATTTTTGTGCAGTCATCATTGTTTGTTTTGCAGAAAATCCCAAACGTCTATTTGCTTCTTGTTGTAACGTAGACGTGGTAAATGGTGGCAGGGGATTACGACCGACTTCTTTTTTGATAATGTCGGCAATATAATAATTTTCTTTAGACAGAATTTCGAAAAGTTTATCGGCTTCTTTTTGGGACTTAATTTCTATCTTGTCTATTGTTTCGCCATTTATTTTTTGCAACTTAGCGGAGAATTCTTCGTTTCTTGATGTTTTAAAATTTCCCAATATTTCCCAATACTCCTCAATTTTAAAATCTTGAATTTCTCTTTCTTTTTCAACAAGAAGTCGAACAACAATGGACTGAACCCTTCCCGCAGAAAGTCCTCTGGCGACCTTTTTCCACAATAATGGAGAAAGTTTGTAGCCAACCAACCTGTCTAAAATTCTTCGCGCTTGTTGCGCGTCAACCAAATTTAAATCGATTTCGCGAGGATTTTTTAATGCTTCTTCAATTGCGTGTTTGGTTATTTCGTGAAAAACAATTCTTTTCGGATTCTTTAATTTTAGGGCTTCGGTTAAATGCCAAGCAATTGCTTCTCCTTCGCGGTCTTCGTCAGTCGCAAGAATCACTTCGTCTGATTTTTTAACTTTTTCTTTTAGGACAGTAATATTTTTTTTGGCCTTCGGCATAATCACATACTTCGGCTCAAAGTTATTTTCAACGTCAATTGCCAATTCTTTTTGCGGTAGATCTCTTACGTGGCCAAAGGACGACTGGATATCAAAATTAGACCCCAAGAATCCTTGGAGTGTTTTAGCTTTTGTTGGCGACTCTACGATGATTAAAATCATAATGCTGATATGCTGATTTTATGCAGACAATGCTGATTGCTGATAACGTTATCATCTGCAATCTGTAAATTGGCATTATATCTGCGAATCTGCATCATTTAAGTATGTAATTATTTTTTCCTAAATTTCTTGTTGCGTTTTTTATTTCTAAAATTGTTAATGTTGAATTTACGATTGATACTGGCAATTTACTAAGCTTTATTATCTCATCAATGTGCATTGGTTGCAAAGAGAGAAGTGACAAGATAATTTCTTCTTCTTTGTTTTCTGGTTTTGCTTTAACTTTTGGCGTTTCGGAAAGTAAATGAGATAAATTCAATTCTTCCAAAATGTCTTCGACACAAGTTACAAGTTTTGCCCCATCTTTAATTAATTTGTGTGTGCCTTGCGAATTCTCGTCATAAATATTTCCTGGCACCGCAAACACTTCTTTGTTTTGTTCAAGTGCTAAATTGGCTGTAATTAATGCTCCGCTTTGTTCGGGAGCTTCAATTACCACAACGCCCAAACTCAAACCGCTAACAATTCTGTTTCTTTCAGGAAAAGTATAAATTGCGCCAATTGTTCCTTCGGGATATTCCGTGATTACTGCGCCATTTTGAGCAATTTCTTCGCCTAGTGCGTAATTTTGTGATGGCGAAAAACTTTTTTGATCCATTCCGCTACCCAACACTGCAATTGTTCTTCCTCCTGCCTCAAGTGCTGCTTTATGTGCGAATGTATCAATGCCCCGCGCTAATCCGCTGACAATCGTAATCCCCAGTTTAGCCAATTTTGAAGATAAGTCAAGTGCGACCTGTTTTCCGTATGCAGAATATTTGCGTGTTCCGACAATTGCAATCGCAACTTTGTCTTGATTTTTGATTTCACCTTTAATAAATAACTGTTTGGGAGGGTTGTGTATCTCTTTTAGGGAAGAAGGATAATCTTTGTCATTAATTGTGATTTTTTGAATATCCATAAATTACCTATTGACAAACTTACGGCATTATGCTATACTTACTGTAGAATAAAAATATGTAAGTGTTTCGTGTTTCTGGTCCTGCCTGATGAGTGACGAGAACCAATCTACCCTCCTTGATTTGGTTGATAGTCAAAAAGCGTTTAGGGTTTCTTGCTTTTGTGAGAAAATCTAAACCACTCGCGGGTAGGACCAGGAACAAGAATCTAAAAGGAGGTTCGCAATGATTTTGTCGAAAATTTTTAGGCTTTGTGAGTGCGACAGTCTGGAGCGTACGCAGGAGAGGATCAACGCATTTCTGACCGAGGAGTGGGTCGAATACGTGGATAGTTGTATCGCCGGGACAAAAGACGAAGGTCAATATGCGGACTATCTTCTCATCGTTTTTTATCGCAAGAAGGCCTGATCGTCTTCGTCTCTCGTCCTTTAGTGCGGAGATCTCTTTGGAGGTCTCCGCCTTTTTATTTTTAAACTACAAAATTATTTTTGAAACTTCTTCGACCGCCTTTTTGATTATTTGACGGATTTATGATATTGTGCTACTCTTTACTTAGAAGGAATCCGAAGGAGGTTGTGATGTTAAAGACAATTTTGCTGGTGATCGTAGGGCTTCCAATTTATCTTGGTATCGGGTACGCCTGGGGCGCCTGGTGCTGGAAAATCTACCAGGCAGAAACATTTGTTCCTATGTGGGTGGAGCATGCATTCTGGCCTTGCACTGCGAGTTCTGAAGGATGGTGGAATTCGCCAGGATTTATCGGCAAATGGGAAAATTGTCGACATGTCGCAAGGATATATGCCATTTTTTGGCCCCTTAAGATCGCATGGAACATGGCGGCTGGTCTTTTTATAGGACTTGTATTGGGGACTTGCTTTTTAACCGATCTTTCGGCCTCCTTGCGTCACCACAAAAACTGATTTAATTGATTTTCGTGCAAGGGGCTTCTACGGAAGCTCCTTTTTTATTTTCAAATTACAATTAATTTCGAAACTTCTTCGATTGCTTTTTTGATTATTTCGGGTAGTTTTTCTTCTTCAGTTTTCGAAAAATTCTCAAGCACAAATTTTTCTGTATGAATCTTTTTTTGTGCTTGCCCCGCGGAGCCTTGGCGAAGTGGGGTTGGTTGTATTCCTATCCTAATTCGACGAAAATCCTTTGTTCCAATAGTATCAATAATCGATTGAACCCCTTTATGTCCTGCGGACGAAGAATCTTTGCTTACACGGACATCTCCGAACAATAAATCAATATCATCATGAACGACAATTAAATTTTCGGGAGAAATTTTTTCGTAAGCAAGATATTCTTGAACCACTTTCCCGGAGTTGTTCATAAAGCTATCCGGTTTTAACAAAATAACTTTACTTTGCGAGAGATCGTAAATTTTTTCTAACTCATCGACAACTCTAAATCCGACATTGTGTCGGGTTTTTTCATATTTCTTTCCGGGATTTCCCAATCCAACAATTAAATGCATAAAATTTATTTGATTAAATTATTAATGTAATTTTTTATTTCCGTATAATTATTTGTTCCATTTTGAGGAACCAATACCGAGGCCGTTTCGTTGCCCAAAATAGCCGTGTCGGATACTACGAGGGGAGGAGCGATGGCATTAAATTCGATTTCATCAATATTTATTTTTTTTATTAAATTTCGCGCATATTTGATATCCGTCAGATCGATATTAGTATTTGCGTTGTTTCGTAGCGTATTCCAAATTCCTAAAATTTTTGGAAAATCCCAAACAAAACTCAATTCCAAAATTTTATCCTTTAATGCTCCCACAACTTGTTGCTGTCTTTGAATTCTAGAAAAGTCTCCACCTGGTTGATTTCTAGTTCTGATATATTTCAACGCAGTTTCTCCGTCTAAATGTTGACTGCCTTTTTGCAGAGAAAATGTTTCAAAGGAATTATATTCTGCGGGGAAACTGGGATCATAAATATCTTCTTCAACCACAATATCAATTCCCTTTAATTTGTCGATTAAAATTTTAACGCTCTTTAAATCCAATACCAGATAATAATCGATTTTAAGTCCCGTAATCTCCAAAAGTTTCGACTTAATTGTCTCTATTCCACCTTCCTGATAAACGGCATTAAGTTTTGTATAATAATTTTTATTGGGATACTTGATTAATAGGTCACGAGGAATTGATATCGCAATCGGGTTATCTGCTTTCGGAGAACTGTTTATCATTATGATGGTATCGGTTAATTGTGGTGCAGAATTTCCTTCGCCGGCAATTCCTAAAAACAAAAAGTTTACACGATCATTTCTTAATTGTTCTGGCAAGACAGAGCCCACCTTCCCAAGGTTCACAACCGAAGCATCAGAGTCCTGAGCAACAACAACTATTTCTCTGTTTAGTAGAATCTTTAAGCTCGGCATTAGCACAATCGAAAATATCAAGACAATCATAAAAACATTGAAAGCTTGAAGATGTTTTGTTTTTGGCAATCTGTGTTCTTCCATTAATTATATTATAACACAATAAATTTGCATTTTTGAAAAAAACCTATATAATGAAGCTATATGGAAGAAAATAAACCAAAAGTTTCGGGTTTTAGGTATTGGTTGGATTTTACGTGGGAAATTTTAAAAATCGTCATTATTTCATTGGCGATTATTGTTCCGATTAGGTATTTTTTAATTCAACCGTTTTTTGTTAAGGGCGCATCGATGGAACCAAATTATTTAGACGGTGACTATTTAATCATTGATGAAATTAGTTATCGTTTCGAATCACCACAAAGAGGAGAAGTAATTATTTTCAGATACCCACTTGATCCATCTCAATTTTTTATTAAGCGCGTGATTGGACTTCCGGGCGAAAGCATTAAAGTACAAGAAGGAAGAGTTTATATTAATGAAAGCGTGCTGGACGAATCAAAATATTTGCAAGGCGTTGAGACCGCCGGAAACGTCGAAGTAAAATTAAGCGATGACGAATATTTTGTTTTAGGAGACAACAGAAACGCGAGTTCCGATTCAAGAAAATGGGGAGAGGTAGATAAGAAACTTATCATTGGTCGAGCATGGCTACGTGCTTGGCCGTTCGATCGTTTAGGGGCGGTAAACAAATAAAAAAAATATATGAAACAAGAAAAAAAGAAAAGGGGTCGACCGTCAAAACCAAGAAAACCGAAAATTTCAAAAATAAAAATTCAGGCAGCTAAGGGTGTGCACGACATCTTACCCGACGAACAAAAATATTGGGAAAAACTTTACGCAATTGTTGCGCAAGTTTTGCCGAATTATGGTTTTAAGAGAATCGATGTTCCGGTTTTTGAAGATGCGCGTTTGTATTTAAAGGGAACGGGACAAAGCACGGATATTGTGCAAAAAGAGATGTATACTTTTAAAAAAGGCGATGCCGAACTTTTTGCATTAAGACCAGAATTTACTCCGGGAATTGTGCGTGCATATATTGAACACGGAATGAAGAATTTACCACAACCTGTAAAATTATATACAACCGGACCACTATTTAGACATGATAAACCTCAGGCAGGAAGGTTTAGACAGTTTCACCAAATTGATTGGGAAATATTGGGCGATCAAGGCGCAGTAAGTGACGTGCAAATAATTCAGGCGTTTATAGGTATTTTGAAAAAACTAAACCTAAAGAAATACACACTATACATTAACAGTATAGGTTGTCCAATCTGTGTGCCTAAATATAAAAAAATGTTAATGAATTATTATCGCCAACACTTGAAAAACGTTTGTCCAGATTGCAACAGAAGATTTAAAGACAATCCGTTAAGATTATTGGATTGTAAAAACAGTAAATGCGAACACACAATCGCTAAATCTCCACAAATGCTTGATTACCTTTGTGAAGAATGTCATAAACATTTCAAAGAAGTATTAGAGTATCTTGATGACCTAGAAATTCCTTATCAGTTAAATCCTCAATTGGTTAGGGGGCTGGATTATTATACAAAAACAGTTTTTGAATTCTACGAAGATACAAAAGCTAATTCTTCACAAGGAGCACTTATGGGCGGGGGGAGGTATGATAATTTAATTGAAATGTTTAAGGGCAAACCAACTCCGGGAGTAGGTGCGGCGGCCGGAATAGAGAGATTAATTAATGTTGTTAAAAAACAAGACGTTAAGGTTTCGGAAAAAGAAAAACCAAAAGTATTTTTAATTCAACTTGGAGACATGGGCAGAAAAAAATGTCTAAAGTTGTTTGAAGAATTTCAAGCCAAAGGCATAAAAGTTGGTGAAGCGTTTTCTAAACCATCAATCAAAGCACAATTAAAGGTCGCGGATAAAGAGGGCGCCGATTGGGCACTTATTATGGGTCAACGAGAAGCTCTTGAAGACACTATAATTATTAAAGACATGAAAACTGGCGCTCAAGAAACAATAAGATTAGATAGAACAATTAACGAGATTAAAAAAAGAATAGAAAAATAATATATGGAAGTTGTAAAAAAACCAAGAGAGAATGTATCTTCTTTAATGAGACGTTTTACTCAAAAAGTAAGAGAAAGCGGGATTTTAATGAAAGCGAAAAAATCGCAATTTCGCGAAAAAGCTCCAAGTAGAATCACTCGCAGAAAAAGCGCATTAGAGAGGGTAGCGATTCGTAAGGAAAAAACAAAACTTAAAAAATTTGGTAAAATCTAAATTTATGTTAAGGGAAAAAATTAATAGTGACATTAAACAAGCAATGATTGCAAAGCAAGAATTGTTGCTTTTAGTTTTAAGGGGAATTAATGCTTCAATTAAAAATAAAGAAATCGAGAAAAGAACGAAGCTCGTCAAGACAGAGAAAGATTTAACAAAAGTCGATGAGTTGTGTAAATTAAATGATGAAGAAATAATTGATGTTATTTCCAGTGAAGCAAAAAAAAGAAAGGATTCGATTTTCGAATTTAATAAAGGAAATAGACAGGACTTGGTTGAAAAAGAACAAAAAGAATTAGAAATTTTAAAACAATATCTACCAGAACAAATGCCAGAAGATGTAGTAAGAGAAATTATAAAGAAGGCAATCGAAGAAACTAGCGCAGTTGGACCAAAAGACACGGGCAAAGTGATGGCAAAAATTATGCCACAAGTCAAAGGCAAGGCCGACGGTTCAATGGTCAGTAAAATCGTTGGGGAATTATTAAAATAAATTTATGAAAAAAATATTATTAATATTATTAGTTCTAATTATTGTCGCTGGTGGGGTTTGGTATTTTACGAAAGACAAACCAATAGCATGTACCGAAGAAGCAAAGCTTTGTTCTGACGGAACGGCGGTAGGAAGGACTGGCGAAAATTGTGAGTTTGCGGAGTGTCCAGACGAAATTAATTTCTCTAAAACAGGAAATTTAATTAAGAATAATCCGGGACTCGAAAAGGACGTTTGGTATTTGTCATACGAAGAACCGGGAAAACCGGGACTATTAATGAAATTAAAATTTGCCGAAGAAAGTATATGTGGACCGGAAGAATCCGAATTTATAAAATGTTCTGAATTTATGAAATCAACAGATTTAATATCTAGAAGAGTAAAGATTACAGGGATTATTCTTACCGAAGATACAGTTGCTTTAAGCAGTTTGATAGTTTTAAGAGAAAATTTCATTGAATAATTTATGAAAATTGTTGAAGGCCAGATTACAATTGAAGAACTACGAGAAATGTCTAAAAAGATGTTTGGTGATTTGGTTAAGGCGGTTGTTGATATTGAAAGAGAAATTATGGTTGTTGACGGAGAGTTGCACTCAGACGGACAAGCGGTATTACTTGAAAATGGTTCAAAATATGAAAATACTTGGGGGATAAATATTTATCCCGACATAAACGATGAAAGTTGGATCGAATTTGATTCGATGATAAACTTAAAGCCAGTGCTGGGATGTCGAACTCGAGGCGTCGAAGATAAAGAAATTAAAGAAAAAATAATTCAAATTGTAAATAAGTTTGTAAAGAAATGAATTATCAGAACGAACAATTTAAAGAACGATGGAACGAATTAACATTTTTTCAACAAATGGCAAATGTTGGCAGTGAGGTGATTAGGGCGATTAATTGGAGGGAAAAAAATAAAGAATATAGTCGAGGGTTTATCGATCGTGGCCTAGAATTATTGGATCTAACCGTTGAAGACAAAAAAAATCAAAACAAAAATCGACTAAAAGAAATTTTGCGCGTGCGTGAAACTTTAGTCGATTATTTTTATTTCGATAACATTTATCAATCAAATAATCAAAATTGGAATAATTATTTTTTAGCGTTTAACTACGCAGCAAATATATGAAAAAAATATTATTAATTTTATTGGTTCTAATTATTGTCGCTGGTGGAGTTTGGTATTTTGTTTTCAATAAAACGAAAGACGAAACTGCAGACTTGAAGACATACACAAATACAAAACTTGGATTTGAATTTAAGTACCCCTCGAAAATAATTGTTACTGAAAAATCACAAGAAATTATTTTAAGTCACTCCGTTCCATACAGACACGTTAATTTTTGTGATCTGAAAGATGGTTCATGGGATGACAATTTTATTGATTATTCAAGCAGAATTCAGGTTTTCAATGAAAATTATGTTTCGGCAGTAAAAAAGAAATACGGTTCTATAAATTCTATGGTGGACGGAGTCATGGATACAAACGGAAATTTAAGTAAGGGGAATGTTTTCGTGGCCAAGTCGATTATGGGCGAGTTTGACGTGTATGAATATTTTATTGGAGCAGAGGGATGTGGACAACACATTTATGTAATTCCGGTTGAAAATAAAACAATATTTATAGAAAGAGATTTAATCCCACCGTTTGTTTTTGATGCGCCATACAATGGTCCATTTAGTGATGAATCGATTGAAGAATTTAGAAATATTCAGGGAGTGATTTTACCGGAAGCCAACAATTTAATTTTTGATCAAATTCTTTCTACGTTTAAATTTACCGAAGTAAACGGACAAGAATGTGCAAATGATTTAGAATGCAGAGAGATTGTTTGTTCGGGGGGCGGATTTGTTCATGAGCAATGTATAGACAATAAGTGTGTTTTAGGATTAGATGCGAAATGCCCCAAATAAATAAAAATTGAGACAAATAAACATATGAAAAAAATATTATTAATATTATTAGTTCTAATTATTATCGCAGGCGGGGTTTGGTATTTTACGAAAGACAAGCAAATAAATAAAGAGCCGGTATTTAGTGGGACGGGCGTGTTAAATTTAGAGCTGAACAATAAAGAATGGTATCTTCAGATAAAAACCCTCGATGATGATAGCTACAAAGAATTTAAAAACAATTATGTTAAATTAAGATTTACAGAACAGAGTATATGTGGGCCCGAAGAATCTGAATTTATAGAATGTTCGGAATTTACAAAAACAATAAAAAGCCTGGAACAGAAAGTGGCAAAAATTATAGGAATAGTTCCTAATGGCGACACTATTATAGTTGGTAGTTTGATAGTTTTGAGGGAGCAGTTTTATGGGGACTGGAAAACATATACAAACGAAGAATACGGATATGAAATAAAATATCCAGCCACATTTAAAGTGAACGAAAATGTTTTGGAAAATGTTTCTATTGGAAGCGAAGCGGTTCCGTATATAGGCATCAATATTTATCAAGGTAAAACCAACATGGATTTTGAGAGTGTTGTTCAGGAAATATTAGAAAATGAATACGGCACTTCATTAGATATGAGCAAAATTAAATTTACACAAAAAGAAATTCAGGGAATTATGTCCATAGAAGCATCATTTAAACAAGTCATTGGTGGATACGACGGAACAGTGACCTGGGATTATATACCAAAAAACCAAAAAGTTTATAGAATCGCATTATTGAGCGACGCTTCAATAAACGGTGAAACAGTGCCCTATGAAACGCTTCACGATCAGATTCTTTCCACGTTTAAATTTACCGAATAATGAAAATTGAGATAAATAAATTAGTTCCTGATAAGATTGATTTTAAATTTTTAGAGAAATTTGCCAAAAGGATTTTAAAACTGGTAAAATTAAATATTCCCGAGTTGAGTATTGTGATTATTAATGATGCGCGGATGAAATCGATTAATAAAAAATACCGCAACAAAAACAAAACCACAGACGTGCTGTCGTTTGATTACGGGGAAGTGATTGTTTGTTTAAATCAGGCAAAGAGACAAGCAAAAAAAGAAAAACATTCCACAGAGCAAGAATTAGAAATGTTGTTACTTCATGGTATACTGCATTTAGCAGAATATGACGATCAAACACAAAAAGATTATAATATAATGATAAAAAAACAAAAGGAGGTATGGGAAAAAATCAAATCATAGTCGGCCTAGATGTCGGCACAAGTAGAGTAAGAACAGTGGCGGCTTCTGTTAACACCAAAGAAGATGCAAAGTTAAAAATAATTGGCATCGGCGAAAGTGTTTCTTTTGGAATGAGAAGAGGTGTGGTGATTGACATAGAGGAGATGACAAAAAGCATTAGAAAGTCCGTAGAACAAGCAGAAAGAATGGTCGGAAGTTCAATAGATGAAGCATTTGTCGCTGTTGGTGGCGCTCACATTAAAGCGAAAGACAGTCCGGGAGTTGCCATAGTTTCTCGTGCTGACGAAGAAGTTTCTGGAGACGACATCGCGAGGGCGATAGACAATGCTTCAGCGGTATCTCTTGGTCCAAACAAAGAAATATTAGATGTTATTCAAAAAGAATTTAACCTTGATGGCCAGGAAGGAATTCAAGATCCGAGAGGAATGAGCGGTGTTCGATTAAGAGTTGATACCTTGATTATTGAGGGCCAAGCACAACATTTAAAAAATTTAAGGAAATGTTTAGCATTAAATAAAATTGAACCAAAGGCTTTGGTTTTGGACATTTTGGCCGGCGCAAGTGCGGTTTTATCAAAAAAACAAAAAGAATTAGGAGTTTTAGTTTTAGATTTAGGAGCGGGCACAACTGGAATGGCTGTTTATGAGGAGGGAAAATTGTTAAATATTCAAATTCTACCAGTTGGATCGTCTCATATCACGAACGATATAGCTGTCGGACTTCAAATAAGTCCAGAAATTGCAGAAAAAATTAAAATCGCATATGGCAATTGTTTGCCAGAGGAAATTAACAAAAAAGATGTTATTGATTTATCGAAGGTAGACGAAAACGAAGAGGGAGTTGTAAATCGAAAAGAGATGTCAAAAATAATCGAAGCGAGAATAGACGAAATTTTTGAATTAATAAATAGGGAATTAAGAAGAATAGGAAAGGAAAGAAAATTGCCATCAGGAGTTGTTTTGATCGGCGGTGGGTCAAGAATGCCAGGGATTATTGACGCAGCAAAAAATAAATTAAAATTAAATGTTCAGATAGGATATTCACAAGACATAGATGGACTAATAGACAGGGTTGATGATCCTGGATTTGCAACTGCGGTGGGACTGATAAAATATGCACTCGAAGTACACGCGCCGGCGGTTTCTCCAAAAAACAAAGCAATGGGACTTTTAAAGAGAGTTTTAGGAAGTTTTAAACCTTAGTATTGACTAAAATATATTTTAGCGATAGGATAGACCTACAAATATATGCCTCAAGTTAAACCAGAAATTGAAACATTTGCCCGCATTAAAGTTGTGGGCAGTGGCGGAAGCGGAGGGAACGCTATTAGTCGCATGATGTCCTGTGGAATTAAGGGCGTCGATTTTGTTGCAGTTAATACTGATGTTCAGGCACTTCACAGCAACAGAGCACAACACAAAATTCATATTGGAAAAGTTTTAACTCGTGGTATGGGCGCGGGCATGAATCCAGAAATTGGCAGAAGAGCAGCAGAAGAAAACAAGGAAGAAATTCAACAAGCGCTTCGTGGTTCAGATATGGTTTTTATAACCTGTGGCCTGGGTGGCGGTACCGGTTCGGGTGCTTCGCCTGTTATAGCAGAACTTGCTAAAGAGACAGGAGCATTGACCGTGGCTGTTGTCACTAAGCCTTTTTCTTTTGAGGGAACACAAAGAATGAGAATCGCTGAAGAAGCATTGGCAGAATTAAGACAAAAAGTAGACACGATTATTGTTATACCAAATGATCGACTTTTAAATGTTATCGATAAGAAAATTTCTCTTCTAAATGCTTTTGGAATCGTTGACGACGTTTTAAGACAAGCAGTTCAAGGAATTTCTGACTTGATTATTTATCCAGGCATTGTTAATTTAGATTTTGCAGACATTAAAACAATTATGGAGAATTCTGGTCCAGCAATTATGGGTATTGGACGTGCGACCGGAGAAGATAGGGCGATTGAAGCAGCTAAGGCAGCAATTAGTTCTCCGTTGTTAGAATTTTCAATCGAGGGCGCAAAAGGAGTTTTGTTTAATGTTACCGGCGGTTCTGATTTAGGAATGATTGAAGTTGCCGAAGCAGCAAAAGTGATTACTGAATCAGCGGACAAAGATGCGAAAGTTATTTTTGGCGCGGTGATTGATGAAAAAATTAAAAAAGGCGAAATAAAGATCACAGTTATTGCAACTGGGTTTAGTCACAATGGAAATAGTTACAACGCAAATCAATTAGCAATGGAACCAGAAATCATGTCATCAGTTTCAGAGGGCGAGAAAAGAAGAGTGATTAGTCGAGAAATTAAAAAAGAAGACGGTGGTCCAACAGCATACAAAAGTCCATTGGCCGACGACAATGATGATGAATGGGACATACCGACTTTTATACGTAAAAAAAAGTAAACAATTAATTTATTTTTTAAAACCCAGGCACTAGTTGACCTGGTTTTTTTAATCGTTTAAAATTAAGTATTAAATTAGTTTTTTAATATTTAAAAGTAGGTTATAATGATATTTCATATAAACAACTTACTAAGTAATGGGTCATGAAAAATAAATTCACACAATTTAAAAAAAGAGACGGACGGATTGTTGATTTTGATCAAGATAAAATCACCGAAGCAATTTTTAAAGCACTAACAGCTACCAATAAAGGAGGGCGAGGCATTGCCAAGAAACTCTCCGATAAAGTGGTAGTTTTTTTAAACAAAAGATTTAAAAAAGATTACATCCCTACCGTTGAAGAAATTCAAGATTTAGTTGAAGAGGTTTTAATTCTTGCCGACTACGCAGAAACTGCACGTTCGTATATTTTATATCGTGAACAAAGAAGAAAGGTTAGAGAGATTGAGAAAGCGACTCAAGAGAGTGTCGACATGGTAAGTAGTTATGTTGAAGAACTTGATTGGCAGGTACACGAGAACAGTAATATGAATTATTCTTTACAAGGACTTCACGATTATACCTCTAGTTCAATTACAAAAATTTATTGGCTAAACAAAGTTTATCCGCAAGAAATACGAGAAGCGGTACAATCGGGTGATTTTCATATCCACGATTTAGGATATTTAGCACCTTATTGTTGTGGTTGGGATCTAACTGATTTGTTAATAAAGGGATTCAAGGGCGTGTCAGGAAAAATAGAAACAAAACCCGCAAAACATTTTCGTACCGCCTTAAACCATGTTGTGAATTTTTTCTACACACTACAAGGCGAAACCGCAGGGGCGGAAGCGTTTTCTAGTTTTGATACGTTACTTGCACCATTTATTCGGTACGACAATTTAGATTACACGCAAGTTAAACAGTGTTTGCAAGAATTTTTATTTGGTTGTAATGTGCCTACGCGTGTTGGATTTCAAACTCCATTTACAAACATAACCATGGATTTAATTGTGCCAAACAACATGAAGGACAACCCAGTAATCATCGGTGGAAAGGCACAAAAAGAAACTTATAAAGAATTTCAAAAAGAAATGGATATGTTAAATAAAGCATTTGCAGAATTAATGGCAGAAGGAGATGCAACCGGGAGGGTGTTTACATTTCCGATTCCAACATATAACATTACTAAGAATTTTGAATGGGACAACCCAGTATTGGATTCGGTTTGGGAAATGACAGCAAAATACGGAATTCCATATTTTGCCAATTTTATTAATAGCGAAATGAGTCCGGAAGACGCACGATCAATGTGTTGCCGTTTACGACTTGATAATCGAGAACTATATAAAAGAGGAGGAGGATTGTTTGGTGCAGCGCCACTAACTGGTTCTGTGGGAGTGGTAACGATTAACATGCCAAGAATCGGATATCTTTCGAAGACAAAAGAAGAATTTTTAAATCGTCTAAAAAACTTAATGGATTTGGCCAAGGATTCTTTAGAAATAAAAAGAAAAACTGTTGAGACATTTACAGAGAAAGGATTGTATCCTTACGCAAAATATTATTTAGAAGGTGTGAAAAAAATGCGCGGAAGTTATTGGGGAAACCATTTTTCAACAATTGGGTTAATCGGTATGAACGAAGCCTTGCTTAATTTCATGAAAAAAGATATTACCAGTTCCGAGGGGAGAAAATTTGCGATTGAGGTTTTGGAATTTATGCGCGAAAGAATGAAAATGTATCAAGAATCGACAGGGAATATGTATAATTTAGAAGCGTCCCCAAGTGAAGGCACTTCCTATCGTTTGGCAAAGATGGATAGGAAACAATATCCGAATATTATTACCGCTGGAAACGGCGAGCCGTATTATACAAATTCGACACAATTACCAGTTGACTATACTGATGATTTATTTGAAGCAATGAAAATGCAAGATGACTTGCAGACTAAATATACTGGCGGAACAGTGTTTCATGGATTTATTGGTGAAAAAATTTCTGACAACGAAACAGTGAAAAGTTTAATTAAAAAGGTGTTTACAAAATTTCATTTACCGTATTTCACACTTACACCGACGTTTAGTATTTGTCCTACACACGGATACATTTCCGGAGAACATTTTGTTTGTCCCAAGTGCATAATCGAACAACCATGCGAAGTGTATTCAAGAATTGTTGGCTATATTCGACCAGTACAACAGTGGAACAAGGGCAAGCAACAAGAATTCAGAGAGCGAAAAGAGTTTAAGCCAAAAGTTTAAAATCTATGAAAATAGGGGGTTTACAAAAATTAACTCTCGTTGATTATCCAAATAAAATTGCAGCAACAGTATTTTTAACTGGCTGCAATTTTAAGTGTGGTTTTTGTCACAATTCAGGACTGGTAGATGTTAAGGAAGTGAAAAACCAGCCCGAAATTAAAGAATCCGAATTTTTTGATTTTTTAAAATCAAAACAGGGACTGATTGATGGGATTTGTATTACTGGCGGAGAACCAACAATAAATTCGGACTTACAAAGCTTTATTCAAAGAATTAAAAAATTAAATTTTTCTATAAAATTAGATACCAACGGAAATAATCCAGAAACGTTACAAGAACTAATTAAACATAAATTGTTGGATTTTATCGCTATGGATATCAAAACAAGCCAAGAAAAGTATGAGAAGGCAGTCGGCACGAAGATTAATATAGACAATATTAAAAAAAGCGTGGAGATAATTAAAAAATCAGGAATCGATTATGAATTCAGAACAACAGTTGTGCCAGGCATAGTCGACAGGGAAGATGTTGAAAAAATTGGAAAATGGTTGAAAGGCACAAAAAAATTTGTCTTACAACAATTCAGAAATCAAAAAGTTTTGAATAAAGAATTCGAAAAAGTTGTACCATATTGGGACGACACGCTAAAAGAATTTAAAAAGATATTAGAAAAATATATTGAAAACGTGGAATTACGAATTTGATTTTATTTTTAAAGAGAGTATATTAAGGTTAAGGAGGCGCACCATGAAAAAACAGAAGAACGCGAAGAAGCACCAGATGCTTCTTCGTCGAAGAAGATCACAAGTTCTATTGTCTCGTCAGTTGTCGGACAAGGACTCACGTCAGGGGACCGAAGTGGCATGGCGGGGTGGCGATGGTCATCGGGAGGAAAACGACATGAAACGAACCCAAGGAAAACGCCCCGTAGACGAAGAAACGGAATAATGCAGATCGAACTTGTTCAGGGAGAGGGGAAATCGACCCTCTCCTTTTTTATTTTGTGATAGGATTAAACCATGAAGATATCAAATATCTTTTTAGCGATTTGTTTAATATTTATTGTTGTTATATTTTTCGTGTCACCAAAAATATTGGAGAAAAATACCCCTCGATCCTTGCCAGACGAGGGCGTGCTTGCCCCGCAAAATGCGGGGTTCAATAGCGAGGTCATTAAAGAGCCAATCATTAAAAATAATAACGTTCAATTAACGGTTAAAACAGAATTCGGAAAGATTTTAATAACTGTGCCGAATTATCCAGAATATTTTTATGGTGATGTTTTGAAAATAACCGGCAAATTGCAATTTCCAATAATATTCAATGAATTTAATTATAAAAATTATTTAGCAAAGGATAAAATTTATTACGTTAGTTATTATCCAAAAATAGAAATTTTAGACAGAGATCAGGGCAATAAAATTTTTTCCGCAATTTTAAAATTTAAAAACAATCTTACACAAAAAGTTGAAACCCTAATGCCGTTTCCCGAAGTTTCAATTTTAGAGGGAATTATTTTGGGCAATAAACAAATATTTTCGGAGGAAATAAAAAATAATCTAAGTATTACCGGCACAAGCCATATTACTGCAATTTCGGGAATGAATATTGTCATTATTTCTGAAATTTTAATGATCGTCTTGATTGGCCTGGGACTGTGGCGAAAACAGGCATTTTATTTTGTCGTGGTTTTAATCTTTTTGTTCATTCTAATGGTTGGCGCACCCGCCTCGGCAGTACGTGCAGGGATTATGGGTATAATCTTGTTATATGCGAAAAAAATTGGGCGGTTAAGTAGTCCCGTGCGCATTATAATTTTTGCTGGAGCAATTATGCTTGCATTTAATCCGTTATTATTAAGATACGATGTTGGATTTCAACTTTCGTTTTTGGCTGTTCTAGGGCTAATTTACATTAAGCCAATCTTTGATAATCTTTGGGGCAAATTATTAAAAAAAGAGCACATTGGCTCTATTTTGGAGATTATTGATACGACGATTGCTGCACAAATATCGGTTTTAGGAATTTTGGTCTATAATTTTGGAAAAATTTCTTTCATTTCGCCAATTGCCAACATTTTAATCGTGCCATTTATAACCCTGCTTACAATTATTGGTATGGTTTTTATCGGGGGATTAATGATCTCCGGTTTTTTGGGGAAAATTTTGCTTTGGCCAGCATATATTGGCACGACTTATGTTTTGCGAGTTATTGATTGGTTGGCACAAATTCCCTGGGCGTCAAAACAAATTTCAGATGTTCATTATTTGTGGGTAGTTGGATATTATGTTTTATTAATTGGAATTATTGTCTTTTTGGGCTTATTTCGTCACGACAAAATAAAAAAGCCTGTGGCGGAACCAATCTATCATAATGATTAAAAAATATCAAGGACGAATTTTGTTGGGATTATTAGCGATTACAATAATCGTTTGGATTTTTGTATTTCAAGAAGCGATTCCCAATCGGTTTTTAGAAATTAATTTTTTAGATGTCGGTCAGGGAGATGCAATTTTTGTTGAGACCTTAAACAAAAAACAAATATTGATTGACGGCGGTCCGAATTTAAGTGTTTTAGAAAAACTAGGCGAGGTTATGCCGTTTTATGATCGTCATGTTGATGTTGTGTTGTTAACTCATCCCGAGCAGGACCACATAAATGGGTTAATTGAGGTTTTGAAAAGATATCAAGTTGGAATGGTTGTATTCAACGGAATCATTAGAGATACGGCACAATATCGGGAATTTATAAATTTGATTAAAGAAAAAGAAATTCCTATAAAAATTGTCTACCAGGGAGAAAAAATAAATTTCGACAACGATATAAGTTTAAATATTTTATACCCGTTCGAAAATTTGAAAGATAAAAATTTTTCTGACTCCAACAATACTTCGATTGTTTCAAAATTGGTTTATAAGAACTTTGAATTACTTTTAACGGGGGACATTGAGAAGAGCGTGGAAAATAAATTAATTAAGGCAAAGGTTGATTTGACTGCGGACATTTTAAAAATTGCACATCATGGTAGTAAAACTTCGACCAGTGATGCATTTTTAAGTGCAGTGAATGCGATTATGGCAATAATTGAGGTTGGCAAAGACAATCAATACGGCCATCCACACCCAGATGTCATGACTCGGTTAAAAAACTTAATTGTTTTACAAACCGGAAATGAGGGCACAATTCAAATCTTAACCGACGGAGAAAAAATTATTAAAAAGTAACAATATTTTTATTTGACATTAATTCGAATATTTGATATGATATAAACAATCAATTAGAGGAGGAAATTGTGAAAAGAATATTTGATATTGGTTTATTCGCCGTGTTTTTTGTTCCGATTACGATTATGATATGGCTCCTTTCATTGTTGATTCTTTTTGTCGACGGATTTTCTCCGTTTCATTTTCAATATCGTGTTGGGAAAAATGGAAAATTGTTCTTGTGTTGCAAGTTGCAGACAATGAGACCGCCTAAATACGATTCATTAATTGGTGAACGAGAGAGGGACTTTCAGCGTATTACGAAGCTAGGGAAAGTGATTCGTGATCATGGATGGGATGAATTGCCCCAAATATTTAATGTCTTGTCTGGAGAAATGAGTTTTATTGGTCCAAGACCACTACTCGTTAAAACGCTCGACCGCATCAAGAGCAAAAATCCGGAAATGCAAGACAAAATAGCTTTGTGGCAAATATTGCGCGAAAACGTTAAGCCGGGGATTTCTGGGTGGCACCAAATTCAAGAAGGTGCATCAATAATAGAATGCGATTTCGCATATTTTCAGAAATCGTCCCTTCACAAAAAAACAAAAATCGTGTTAAGAACATTGTTGATATTTCTTTTCGGTAAAAGTAGAAAACAGGCCCCTATCTAAGCGATTAGATCGGGGTCATTTATTTTTTAGACTTGCCCTGAACCCATCAAAAAGGTAAAATGAAGGTATATGAACAACTACACATGGTATCAGCAATTAATTAGGCCATCGTGGGCTCCGCCTTCGTGGCTTTTTGGTCCGGTTTGGACCGTTTTATATGTCTTGATCGCAATTTCGTTTGGTAAGGTTTTTGTAATGGCATTTCAAAAGAAGGTTGCATTTATGGTTTTATTGCCATTTATATTAAATCTTATTTTTAATTTCGCATTCACGCCAATTCAGTTCGGCTTAAAAAATAACATTTTGGCAGCAATTGATATTTTGCTTGTACTGGGAACATTGATTTGGGCGATGGTTGCAATATTTCCACATATGAAATGGATTGTATATATTAACATTCCATATCTCTTGTGGGTTTGTTTTGCAACCGTTTTGCAATTAACGGTAACGTTTTTAAATAGATAAAATGTAAAAACCATGGAAAAGAAAATTTTTACAATTGAAGAAGCAAAAATGATCGGTGATAAAATGGGTCTTGATTGGAACAAATACGACATGGAACAGTTCCGAATGGGCCTAGGAGTGGAACTGGAACACGGACTTCATGATCCAGAAACCAATGTTACCAATGGCGACGAAATAATAACTGGCAAAATTGCTCTAGCGCATCTCAAAGAAATTCCTGATTATTACACAAGACTAGATGAGATGGAAAAGGAAGCGGAAGGTAAATAAATTTTATGAAAAATGAAACGATCAAATCAACTGGCTGTTGCGAACCGTTTAATCCCGAACCGTGGGACGGGAAGGAAATAACATGGGAAGATAAAATTTTTGTTAAAGACCGCGTAACAAGCTTTTTACACATGCCGTTGAACATGGGCAAGAAAATTGTGAAAAATATGAAATTAATCGAAAGGGCTGGAGTAAAAGCAGAATATCAATTAATGCTTTTTGATGAAAAGTCGTTGTGGGGTTCAGATATTTATATTGATGTCGCCAAGGATGTTCCTGGCGCACAGATGGCAACGCTTTCGGGAACATTTTTAACAAAAGTTTTTGAAGGGCCATATCAAAACGCAGGGAAATGGGCAAAAGAGATGGTGGAATACGTTAAGAGCAAGGGAAAGGAAATCAAGAAAATGTATTTTTCTTATACAACCTGTCCGCGTTGTGCTAAGGCCTACGGTAAGAATTACGTAATTATTTTTGCACAAGTAGATTAACTTTATGCCAGAAGGATTGTCGTCAGAAAACAAAACCAAAGCCAACACTAAAAAGATTAGTGATAAATTGGAATTTGCCCAAAACCGTCCCGTTGCCAATCGAAGCATCGAACAATACGAAGATTATTTAAAAATTCCAATTACCAAAGAATTTTTAGGAGAAAATGTTTTAGATTTAGGTTCGGGATTGTTGGGCTATGTTGCCAAGGAGGCAGCTAAAAGGGGAGTCAAAATTTTTAGCTTATCTCCAGATTTCAGTAATCCCGGACTCAAGAACTACATAAAAGAAATCCGAGCAGATGTGGCTGTGAGTGGTTTGGCCCAAGAATTGCCCTATAAAAATGACGTTTTTGATTCAGTCTTATCTGTGTGGGCGATTCCAGTGCATTTACCACGGACTGAACATGATCACATTCAATCTTTTGCCGAAATAATTAGAGTGTTAAAACCCGGAGGAAAAGCATTTTTAAGTCCAGTTAATAATCCCGAATATTTGGCTGGCGTGGATTATGATATAGATGCTATCAAAAAAATGGGCGCATCCGTTGAACAGCGGCCAATTTCTGCCAAAGAGGCCAACGGAACGTGCATTGACAGCATGTTAATTATCACAAAACCAGAAAAATCAAAATAAAAAACATGTTTAAGGATTTGTTGGACAAACTGGACAAAAAAGATTAATTGAAAAATTAAAACAAAAAAGACAATCTGAAAAGATTGTTTTTTTATCGAGTCGGGCCAAGCGGAATTGAACCGCTATTATACCCACCCCAAGGGTACGGACTGCCGTTATCCTATGGCCCGTTCCGTACTATTTCTTTTTTCCAACCTGCTTAATACATTTCGTGCAGGCCTTTATTCTTTTGCCATTAGCTAAAACTGTCCATTGCAAATTAGGATATTTCCTCGTTTTGCACGTTGGATTGTATTTGCTTCGGAGCTTTTTTCGTGTTACGCTCATTATAGATGTTTTTCCACAAAGGGAACATGTTCTACTCATAGTATTTTTAATTTATCATGAAATTAATATTAAAGCAAATATGTCTGGTATCGAATCAAAAATATTTATATACATAGTCATAGTTTTTTCTTCAATCGTCCATGAATATTGTCATGCTTGGGCCGCTTTTGCGCAAGGTGACCATACTGCTAAAAACGAGGGGAGATTAACCCTAAATCCAATTCCACATCTTGATTTATACGGAACAGTAATTATTCCATTGTTCTTTTTATTTTTTGCAAACGGTTTTATTGGCTGGGCAAAACCAGTGCCGATTAATCCTTATAATTTTAAAAATCAAAAATGGGGATTGTTTCTTGTTTCATTAGCTGGACCAGCATCAAATTTATTTATTGCTTTAATTTTAGGATTATTTCTTAGGTTTTCTCTTTTTCCATTTTTATTTGTACCATTTTTTTACATTACCTACATTAACATATTTCTGGCACTATTTAATTTAATTCCTATGCCACCACTAGACGGATCAAAATTGTTAATGAATAAATTTCCCAAACTAGAAGAAAAATTTGGCAGATCATTTATCGGAACGTTTATTGCTTTAGCAATCGCAATTACGATTTTGCCGAGTATCACCAATTTTATTTTTACACTTTTGACCGGCCAGACAACATAGGGAATGCAAAAAATTTGACAGAGAGTTTTTTTTAATATAATATTTAAACGACTCAATAGAATTGAGGGTTATTTTTAACAACATGCCAACAATACATCAATTAATTAAACGATCAAGAAAAGCGTTAAAGTCAAAAACCACAACGCCGGCTTTAAGGCGTGGTTTTAATGTTAAGAAAAACAGACCAATAAAAAGTTTTTCACCGTTTAAGCGAGGTGTTTGTTTAAAAGTTTTTACAATTACTCCCAAGAAACCAAACTCAGCATTAAGAAAAGTGGCTAGAGTTAGACTAACCAATCAAATGGAGGTAACTGCATATATTCCGGGTGAAGGTCATAATTTACAGGAGCACTCCGTGGTTGTGCTTCGTGGTGGGAGAGTAAAGGACTTGCCAGGGGTTAGATATCATATTGTGAGAGGAATATTGGATACGGTTGGAGTTGAAGGAAGAAAGCAACAAAGATCAAAATATGGTGCTAAAAAAGGTTCGGGAGCAAAAAAGGATTAAAAAAACAATAATATGCGCAGAAAACAAGCAACAAAAATTGAATTAAATCCAGATCCGAGATACGGCAGTGTTTTGGTTTCAAAATTTGTAAACAATTTAATGTTTGGGGGTAAAAAATCTACCGCTCAAACCATTTTTTATACAGCGATGGATTTAGCAGCAAAAGAACTAAAAAAAGAAAATCCATTAGAAATCTTTGAACAAGCAATAAAAAATACTTCACCACTTTTAGAGGTTAAATCAAAAAGAGTGGGAGGGGCCAACTATCAGGTTCCTTACGAGGTAAAGGGCAAAAGAAAAGAATCATTATCAATGCGTTGGATTATCGGCGCAACCCGAAAAGGAAAAGGTAAGGAAACGGCAGAAAAATTAGCCAAAGAATTAATGGATGCCTACAATAATACTGGCGAAGCAGTTAAGAAAAAAGAGGAAACACATCGTGTAGCGGAAGCAAACAGAGCTTTTGCACATTTTGCATGGTAAATATATGAGAGATTATCCCTTAGAAAAAGTTAGGAATTTTGGAATCATTGCACATATTGATGCCGGTAAAACTACCACGTCAGAAAGAGTTTTGTATTATACGGGAATGATTCATAAAATTGGTGAAGTTCATGAAGGGGAAACAACTACCGATTGGATGGAACAAGAAAGAGAACGCGGTATTACAATCACCGCTGCAGCAATCACTTGTTTTTGGAATCCAACCTATATGCCGACCTCTGATACTTCTCGAAAAGTACGTTTTAATATTATCGATACTCCGGGACATATTGATTTTACAGCCGAAGTTAAAAGATCGCTCCATGTTTTAGATGGAGCGGTTGTTGTTTTCGACGGAGTTGCGGGAGTGGAGCCTCAATCAGAAACAAACTGGCGCTATGCTGACGAAGAAAATGTTCCTCGATTATGTTTTATTAATAAATTAGATAGAATGGGAGCATCGTTTGAAAAATCATATCAATCGATTTTAGATCGTTTAAACAAAAATGCAATTAGAGTACAGATTCCTATTGGATTAGAAGAAAATCATGAAGGGGTTATTGATTTATTAAAAATGAAAGCGTTTTATTTTGAGGGAGAAAAAGGAATTAATGTTGTTGAAAAAGAAATCCCCGCAGAATATTTAGAAGATGCCAAAAAATACAGGGGAGAGTTGATTGAAAAAATTGTTGCCGAAGACGAAGCATCAATGAACCAATACCTAGAAGGGAAAGAAATTACAGTTGATGAATTAAAGATTGTTTTACGCAAAGCAGTTATTGCCAATAAAATTTTTCCAGTATTTGCTGGGTCAGCACTAAAAAATAAAGGAGTGCAATTGATTTTGGACGCAGTTGTTGATTACTTGCCGAGTCCATTAGATATTCCGCCAGTAAAAGGCACTGATCCTAAAACAGGAGAAGAAGTGGTTAGACACGCCTCCGACGAAGAACCATTTTCAGCATTGGCATTCAAATTGCAAAGCGATCCATTTGTTGGTCAGCTTACCTTTTTCAGGGTTTATTCAGGAACCGTATCGGCAGGATCATATATTTACAATTCAACAACCGACAAAAAAGAAAGATTAGGAAGAATTGTACGTTTACAGGCAGACAAACGAGAAGAAGTAGAAACGGTTTATTCCGGAGAAATTGCAGCCGCGGTAGGATTAAAAGACGTTAGAACTAGTCACACGTTTTGTGATGAGAATAAACCAATATTACTTGAACAAATCAAATTCATGGAACCGGTTATTGCAATGAGCATTGAACCAAAAACCAAGGCGGATCAAGAAAGAATGGGTATGGCCCTAAAAAGATTAACCGACGAAGATCCAACCTTTAGAATAAAAACCGATGAAGAAACTGGTCAGACAATTATTTGGGGTATGGGAGAGTTACATCTGGAAATTATTGTTGATCGTATGAAAAGAGAGTTTAAGGTTGAAACCAACGTTGGCAGGCCACAGGTGGCATACAAAGAAACAATTAAAAACACCGCAGAGGCACAAGGAAAATATATTCGACAATCTGGTGGTCGTGGACAATACGGCGATGTTTGGATTAAAATTGAACCACTAGAAAGAGGAAAGGGTTTTGAATTTATTGATGAGATTAAGGGAGGTGTAATTCCCGGAGAATATATTCCAGCAATTAAAAAAGGAATTAAAGAAGCAATGGACAGAGGTGTTTTGGCGGGCTATCCGTTTGTGGACGCACAAGTTACATTGTTTGACGGATCTTTCCATGAAGTAGACTCTTCTGAGGCATCATTTAAGATGGCTGGTTCATTTGCATTACAAGAAGCAGCGAAAAAAGCAGGTTTAATTTTGCTTGAACCGATTATGAAATTGGAAGTAGTTATGCCTGCAGAATTTTTAGGTGACGTTACGGGAGACTTAAATAGTAAAAGAGCGAGAATAGAAAAACTTGATGACCGTTTAAATTCAAAGGTCATTGACGCGAAAGTTCCTTTGTCTGAAATGTTTGGTTATGCAACACGCATCAGATCAATGACTCAGGGAAGAGGAACGTTCACAATGGAATTTTCTAACTACGAAGAAGTCCCCAAAAATGTCGCATTAACCATCATAGAGGGTAGAAAAAAGTAAGGGTATTGACTTTAAATTAATAATTAGTTAAACTGTAAAGTAAATAAATAATTAAGTAAATAAAAATATATGGCAGGGAAATATGAAAGAACAAAACCGCATGTTAATGTGGGAACGATTGGTCACGTTGATCACGGTAAAACCACTTTAACTGCAGCTATTTTAAAGCAATTAGGCCTTAAGGGTTTTGTTGCGTCAAAAAAGGGTATTAACGAAATTGATGCCGCTCCAGAAGAAAGAGATCGTGGTATTACAATTGCATTAGCACACGTTGAATACGAAACAGAAAAAAGACATTATGCACACATTGATGCCCCAGGACATGCTGATTATATCAAAAACATGATTACCGGTGCAGCTCAAATGGATGGTGCAGTGTTAGTCGTATCAGCAGCTGATGGTCCAATGCCTCAAACCAGAGAGCACATACTTTTAGCTAATCAAGTTGGAGTGCCAAATATTATTGTTTTCTTAAATAAAGTTGATCAAGTTGATGATCCAGAACTTATTGATTTAGTTGAAGCCGAAGTTAGAGAGCTTTTAACAAAATATCAATATCCAGGAGACAAAACCCCGTTTATTAGAGGTTCAGCATTAAAAGCATTAGAATCAAACGATCCTAATTCAGAAGACGCAAAATGTATTTTTGAGCTTGCAAAAGCACTAGATGAATACATCCCAGAACCAAAAAGAGAAACTGACAAACCATTCTTAATGCCAATCGAAGATATCTTCTCAATCGAAGGTCGTGGAACTGTTGTTACGGGAAAAATTGAAAGAGGAACCATAAAAATTAACGACGAAATTGAAGTGATTGGTTTAAAGCCAACCCAAAAAACAGTTATAACTGGAATCGAAATGTTTAACAAGTCGCTTGATTTTGGTCAGGCCGGAGATAACGCTGGCATTCTTATTAGGGGACTAAAGAAAGAAGATGTTGAAAGAGGTCAGGTCCTTGCTAAACCAGGTTCAGTTACTCCTCATAGCGAATTTGAAGCTGAAGCATATATATTATCTAAAGAAGAAGGTGGTAGACACACCCCATTCTTTAAAGGATATAAACCACAATTTTATATTAGAACCACCGATGTTACCGGAGACGTTGTTTCATTGGCCGATGGAGTTGAAATGATTATGCCAGGAGACAATGCAAAGGTTACGGTTAAATTAATTGCTCCAGTTGCCCTAGAAGAAAAACAAAAATTTGCTATTAGAGAAGGTGGTAAAACAGTAGGTGCAGGATTTGTTACTAAAATCATAAAATAAGAATTAATCCCGATCGTTGATCGGGATTAAAACGTTTAAAAAGTTATTGCTATGGCAGTTAAAAAGAAAGAAAGCGTGGCTCAAGAAGATGTGAAACAACGTCTTAGGATCAAAATTAAAGCATTTGATCATAAGATTGTTGACCAATCAGCAAAACAGATTATTGAGACCGCCGAAAGATATGGTGCCGAGGTAGTTGGTCCGATACCATTGCCGACCCACATTCAAAAATACACAGTTAATCGTTCAACTTTTGTGCATAAAAACGCAAGAGAACAGTTCGAAATGAGAACCCATAAACGTGTAATAGACATATTTAATCCGGCACCAAGAATTATAGATGCTTTGATGAATTTAAATTTACCCGCAGGAGTGGACATTGAAATTAAAATGTAAAATTACAAATTGTTAATTTTTCACGAATTTATAAGACAATTCGTTATGAGTTTGTATTTAAAATATATTATTTAGTAAAAATATATTAGCTAACCGCGTAAAAATACCGGATAGCCGGTATTTTTCATTAGTAATTAAGATTAAGATTATGAAGTTCATTATCGGAAAAAAAGTCGGAATGACGCAAATATATAATAAAGACGGAAATGTAACACCAGTTACAGTTATTGAAGCTGGTCCTTGTTTTGTTACTCAAATTAAAACAAAAGAAAAAGACGGATACAAATCAATTCAAATTGGATTTGACGCCCTTAAGGCAAAAAAAGTTACAAAATCACAAAAAGGAAAAGAATACCGATTTTTAAAAGAATTTGTCATTCAGAATGATTCTGAATCAATTGAATCACATAAAATTGGAGACAAAATATCGGTTGATGTTTTTGCGGAAGGAGAAAAAATAAAAGTTTCAGGAATATCAAAAGGACGTGGATTTCAGGGCGTAGTCAAAAGACATGGGTTTAAGGGCGCTCCGGCTTCTCATGGACATCCACACGACCAAAGAAAACCAGGATCAATTGGCGCTACTTTTCCTGAAAGAGTTATTAAGGGGAAGAGAATGGCGGGTCATATGGGAGTTGCAAAGAATACGGTTAAAAATTTAAAAATAGTTACAGTCGACATAGAAAATAACTTATTAGCTGTTTCTGGTCCCGTTCCAGGACACAACAATAGTTTAATCGAAATACAAACTATTTAATTTATGAAATCAGACGTATACAATCTGGAAGGAGAAAGTATTGGGGCAATGGAATTGCCGGAAGATATTTTTAATGTAGAAATAAATGATGATGTTATCTATCAGGTTGTAAACGCACAAATAGCAAACAGTCGTCAAAGCATAGCTCACACCAAAAACAGAGGAGATGTGAGTGGTGGTGGTAAAAAACCATGGAGACAAAAAGGAACCGGTCGCGCAAGACACGGATCTACTCGTTCTCCTTTATGGCGTGGAGGAGGAATAACATTTGGTCCAAGGAATGAAAAAAACTTTTCAATAAAAATAAATAAAAAAATCAAACAAAAGGCTCTTTTTATGGTTTTAACTTCTAAGGTTAAAGATAAAGAATTGATTGTTTTAGACGATTTAAAAATAAAAGAACCAAAAACAAAATTAATTGCTAATATAATTCTTAAAATTTTTAAAGACAAGAAAAGACCAAGCGTTTTAATGGCAATGTCCAAGAAAGATGAAAACATAATTGTGGGTTCGAAAAATATTTATAATTTAAAAACAATATTTGCCGATAGTTTAAATGTGTTAGATCTATTGTCATTTAAATATCTATTATTGGATAAAGAATCGATAAAAGTAATCGAAAAGACATATGGCAATATTTAATTTTTTAAAGAAAAATCAACCGCAACCTAAACCGAAATCGACACAGAAATCGATAAAACCGGTGATTAGTAAAAATGAGCCAGTCAAGAAGGTTCAGCCCAAAAGAAAAGATAACGTGGCATCAAAACTTTTAAAATCGCCACACATCAGCGAAAAGGCCACAAACCTATCTGAAGAAGGAAAATATGTCTTTAAGGTTTACGAAAACGCAAATAAATCAGAGATCAAAAAAACCATTTCTAATTTTTATGGCGTAGTTGTTAGAGATGTTAACATTGTAAACGTTAAGACCAAAATAAAATTATTAAGAGGCAGAAAAGGCGAAAAGTCGGGTTATAAAAAGGCCATTGTTACACTAGAAAAAGGACATAAAATCGAAATACTACCTCATTAATTTTTATGAAACATTTTAATCCAACAAGTCCAGGTACCAGAGGAAGAATTGGTATCGAATATAAAAAATTGTTATCAGGGGATAAACCTAAAAAATCTCTACTTTTATCATTTAAGGAACAGGCAGGTAGAAACAGAAAAGGAAGAATTACTGTTAGGCATCAAGGAGGTGGACATAAAAAACTATTCAGAATTATAGATTTTAAGAGAAATAAACTTAACATTCCAGCAAAGATTAAAACCATTGAATACGATCCAAACAGAACGGTTTTCATCGCTTTAGTTTGTTATGCCGATGGAGAAAAAAAATATATCTTATCTCCGCAAGATTCAAAGATCGGAGACGAAATTATCACATCAGAAAAAGCACCCTTAAAGTCAGGGAATAGAATGCTTTTAAAAAATATTCCCGTTGGAACATTTATTCATGATATAGAATTAATTCCTGGTCAGGGCGGAAAGATTGTTCATTCTGCCGGTTCAAGCGCACAGGTTACTGCTAACGAAGGAAGATATGTTCATTTAACATTACCCTCCACAGAAACCAGAATGGTATTAGCGGATTGTATGGCAACAATTGGAGCGTTGAGCAACCAAGAACATATGTTTACTAATCTTGGCAAGGCAGGAAGAATGAGATGGAAGGGAGTAAGGCCACGAGTTAGAGGATCCGCAATGAATCCGGTTGATCATCCACACGGTGGTGGAGAAGGTAGGGCGCCAATTGGTTTGCGCAGGGGTCCAAAAACTCCTTGGGGCAAACAAGCATTCGGCGTGAAAACGAGAAAAAATAAAAAATATTCTGATCGATTTATTCTTCAAAGAAGGATACATAAGAAACGTAAATAAAATTTATGCCAAGAAGCTTAAAAAAGGGTCCATGGGTGGACGAAAAATTAATAGAAAAAGTCCAAAAAATGAAAGCAGGAGAAAAGTCTGTGATTAAAACGTGGGCTAGAGACTGCACAATAACTCCAGAAATGGTTGGATTTACTTTTGGCGTACACAACGGGAAAGATCATATCGCGGTTTTTGTAACAGAAGAAATGGTTGGACACAAATTGGGAGAATTTTCTCAAACCAAAAAATTTATTCGTCATGGAGGAAAAATGCAAAAGGATATCGAAAAGGGAACAGAAGTCGTTGCCCCGCCAACAGCAGCCCCAGTTAAACCCGTGGCTAAAAAATAAAAAAATCATGGAAATAAAAGCCAAATTAAATTATTTAAGAATTGCTCCAAGAAAGGTTAGATCGGTAATCGATTTAATTCGGGGCAAAGAAATAAAAGACGCAGAAGCTCAATTAAAATTTGTTTCTCGCAGAGCTTCGGATCCAATTTTAAGGCTTTTAAAATCAGCCATAGCAAACGCTAAAAGTAATTTTAATATTGATAAAGAGAATTTATTTATAAAAGAAGTCATGGTTAATGAGGGAGTGCCATACAAAAGATCGCGACCAATGTCACGCGGTAGAGCATTCCCGATATTAAAAAGAACAAGCCATATAATCATATCGTTGGGCGTTAAAGAGGGGGTTAAGATAGAAAAGAAAAAAACAGTTATTGAAAAACCAGCAGAAACGGAATCCCGTAAGGATGTTTCAGAAAAAAAAGAAGAACCAAAGAAAATAAAATCAACCAATAAAAAATTAATCAAAGATATTTCGCCAAAACCAAAAAAACAAAATTGGGCGAAAAGAATTTTTAGAAGAAAATCAATTTAAAAATTATGTCTCACAGAGTACATCCAAAAATTTTTAGAATAAAAGGCATTGAAGATTGGCAATCGCAATGGTACGGAAAGAAAAACTACAAAGCAAATCTGGAGCAGGATCTTAAAATTCGCGCATTTATTAAAAGAGAATTAAAAACTGGCGCAATTAACGAAGTGACCATAAAACGTTTAGCCAATGCGATACATATAATCATCAAAGCTGGCAGGCCAGGTATTATTATTGGTCGTGGAGGTACGGGAATTCAGGAAGTGAAGAAACAAATTATCTCCAAAATTTTTAAAGAGAAAATTAAGGGCATAGACATTAAAATAGATGTTGAAGAAATTAAAAAACCCGAAATTCAAGCAGGTATTATTGGTCAGGCAATTGCCGAACAATTAGAACGCAGAATGCCATTTAGAAGGGTAATGAAACAAATGATCGAAAAGGTTATACAGAATACGGAAGTTAAAGGAATAAAAATATTCGTTTCTGGACGTTTAAACGGCTCCGAAATGGCGAGAGAAGAATGGTTAAAAAAAGGTAGCTTGCCATTACAAACGATTAGGGCAAACATTGATTACGCCCAGACTAACGCACACACGATTTATGGAATAATTGGAATAAAGGTTTGGATTAATAAAGGAGAGGTTTTTGAAAAATAATTATGCAACCCAAAAAAGTTAAACATAGAAAATGGCACAAAGGGAGAAGAAGAGATAAAGGGCTTTCGAAAGGCGGCACAGAACTTTGTTTTGGCGCATACGGCCTAAAGGCTGATGGCACAAAATGGATTACCGACAAACAGATCGAATCGGCCAGACGCACAATTACACATCGTCTTCAAAAAGGTGGAAAACTTTGGATTAGAATTTTTCCTGACAAACCAGTAACCCAAAAAGGACAAGAAGTGCCGATGGGTGGAGGTAAAGGAAGTGTGGAATATTATGCTTTTCCAGTTAAACCGGGCAGAATACTTTTTGAGATAGATGGAGTTAGCGAGGAAATTGCAAGAGAAGCAATGGACTTAGCTTCCCATAAACTACCAATCAGAACAAAATTTGTTAAAAACTAATTATGAAAATCATTGAACTTCGTCAAAAAACAGACAAAGAATTAAACGAAACCCTTATTCACCTAAGAGACAATCTTAGAGAATTAAGATTTAATTTGGTTGGTGGAAAAGTTAAGAATATCAATGAAATACATACAACAAAAAGAGACATAGCAAGAATATTAACACTTTTAAGACAACAGAAACATGAAAAACAATAAACGCATATTAAAAGGAGTCGTAGTTTCTAGTAAAATGGATAAAACCGTTGTGGTTTTAGTTGAAAGAATTAAAGAGCATCCAAAATACAGAAAAAGATATAAAATCTCCAAAAGATATAAGGCGCATGACCCAGAAAACAAATATCACGAAGGAGACAATATAATGATTCAAGAGTGTAAACCAATATCTAGAGATAAAAGATGGATCGTGTTATAAAATAAATATATGATACAAGTTGGAACAAATTTAGAAGTAGCAGACAATACAGGAGCTAAAGCAATCCGAGTTTTTAAGATTTTGGGTGCGACAAGAAAAAGATATGCTCAGATTGGCGACATTGTTGTTGCCTCAATTAAGGTAGCCGAACCAAGAAAAATGGTAAAAAAGAAAGAAATAATCAAAGCAGTAATCGTTAGACAAAGAAAAGCTCTACGCAGAAAAGATGGCAGCTATATCAGGTTTGATGACAATGCGGCGGTTATTTTGTCTGGCGAGGAACCAAAGGGGAACAGAATCTTTGGTCCGGTTGCTAGAGAATTAAAAGAAAAAGGTTTCGATAAAATAATTTCATTAGCAGTAGAAGTATTATGAAAATTAAATCAGGCGATACAGTTTTAATAATTGCAGGAAAAGACAAAAATAAAAGCGGAAAAGTAACAGAGGTCTTTCCAAAAAACAATAAGATTATTATTGAAGGTTTGAATATTATCAAGAAACATGTTAGACCCAAGAAACAAGGCGAAAAGGGTCAAAGAGTTGAGGTCCCGCGAGCAATAGACGTTTCCAATGTACAGATTGTTTGTTCGAAATGTAAAAAGGCAACAAGAATAGGACACAAAATAATGGGACAAGATAAAATTAGAATTTGTAAAAAATGTAGTCAGGAAATATAAGATACAAAAATATGACATTAGAAGAAAAATACAAAAAGGAAGTAGTTCCAAAAATAAAACAAAAATTTGGATACAAAAATGACTTTTCTGTGCCAAGAATTGAAAAAGTTGTAATTAATGTTGGAATCGGTAGCGCCGTTGTTGCAAAAGACGAGAAGGCACAGGAGTCAATCACAAAAGACATTATCTTAATTACCGGGCAAAAACCACTTGTGACCTTGGCCAAGAAAGCCATTTCCGCCTTTAAAGTAAGAGAGGGAATGCCAGTAGGACTTAAGGTAACGCTTAGAAAAAAAAGAATGTATGATTTTCTTTTCCGTCTAATAAATGTTGTCTTGCCAAGAACAAGAGATTTCAGAGGATTAAGTTCAAAATCGATTGATGGTGGAGGAAATTTGAACATTGGTATCAAAGAACATTTAATCTTTCCAGAAATATCACAAGACGACATTAGAAGAATTTTTGGTTTAGAAATAACGGTTGTGACCCACATCAAAGATAAAGAAAAAGCATTAGAATTATACAAATTAATGGGATTTCCCATAAAATAAAAACATGGCAAAAACATCAGACATTGCAAAATCAAAAAAGAAGCCAAAATTTTCAACAAGAAAAGTTAATCGCTGTTTTAAATGCGGAAGAAGGCATGGGTTTATGAGAAAGTTTGGTTTGTGTCGTATTTGTTTTCGAGAATTAGCCAATAATGGCGAACTCCCAGGAATTAAAAAATCAAGTTGGTAAATTTAACTATGAATATAGATCCAATATCGGACATGTTAACACGTATAAGAAACTCTCAGGCGGTCGGACATAAAACCGTAAGTTTTTTGCATTCCAAGATTAAACTTGAATTAGCAAAAATTTTAAATGACGAAGGATATATCAGCAATATCAAGGAATTGGGCAAGGGGGTAAAAAAAGAAATTGAAGTTGTTTTGAAATATAAAGACGAAAGAAACACTATACCAAAAATTCAAGGGCTGTTAAGAATTAGTAGATCCGGACAGAGAATTTATGTTGCGAAAAAAGATTTGATTAACTTTTCACAAGGTCGAGGTTTAATTATTTTAACAACTTCTTCTGGTCTTATGACAGATAAAAATGCAAAGAAAAAAGGACTTGGAGGAGAAATTATTTGTAGAGTTTTTTAATATGTCTAGAATAGGAAAACAACCAATAATTATTCCCAGCGGAGTCGAAGTTAAAATCGACGGCAATTTAATAGTGGTTAAGGGAAAAAAAGGAGAACTAACTCAAAAATTAGTTCCGGAAATTAAGATTGAAATAAAAGACAAAATAATTACACTTCAAGAACCACAGAAAACCAAAAATAGCCTTGCTTTATGGGGAACATTTAGGGCGTTAATTTTTAATATGGTAGAAGGCGTTTCTAATGGATTTCAAAAGAAGTTAATAATTGAAGGGATTGGTTATAAAGCCGCTTTAAGTGGTAATAAGTTGACTTTAAATCTTGGTTTTTCCCATCCAGTAATAATAGAAGCCCCAAAAGGCATTGAGTTTAAGGTTGAAAAAAACACTATCCTTATTTCTGGTTCAGATAAACAGATTGTTGGTCAGGTTGCCGCAAACATCAGAATTCAAAAGAAACCAGAACCATACAAGGGAAAAGGAATTAGATATGACGGAGAAATAGTGAGAAGAAAGGACGGTAAAAAGGCCGTAAGTACAGCGGGATAATGTTAAAATCTGAAATTTAAATTTATGAAATCAAGCAAAAAAATAAAAAAAGAAAAAAGACACAAAAGGATTAGAGCAAAAATTATCGGGACAAAAGAAACTCCCAGACTTTATGTTTTCAGAAGCAATAAACATATTTATGCGCAACTTATTGATGATGGAAAGGGAAAAACCTTAATTAGTGCCAAAGACACAGACATTAAAAAGAAAATCAAAAAAACAGAATTGGCCACAGAAGTAGGAAAATTAATCGCAAAAAAAGCTCTTGAAAATAAAATTGAAAAAATTGTTTTTGATAGGGCCGGATATAAATATCATGGCAGAGTCAAGTCGTTAGCAGACGGAGCTCGTCAGGGTGGATTAAAATTTTAAAATAATAAATAATTTATGACAGAAGAAACAAAAATCCCCGATAAAAGTCCAGAAGACACTTTAACGGGCCTGCCACAACCTGAAAAATTGGGCGGAGAAGAAAAAAAATCGGAAGCTGTTGAACCAACAGCCGAAGTTAAGGTTGAAGAAATAAAACAAGAAACACCAAAACCAACCAGCAGATTTGGTAAAGGCGGTGGAAGGGGAGGACAAAACAGGGGTGGCGGCAGAGACAACAGAAGGCATGATGGCAGAAAAGAAGAAAAACCAGAATTTGAACAAAAACTTTTAGACATCAGAAGAACAGCGAGAATGGTTGCTGGTGGCAGAAGATTTAATTTTAGGGCGTTAGTTGTTATTGGAAACAAAAAGGGTAAAGTTGGAGTTGGCGTTGCAAAAGGCGCAGACGTAACTATTGCAGTAGAAAAGGCAGTTAATCAGGCAAAGAAGGTTTTAATTGAGGTTCCAATTACTGAAAACAAATCAATTTCTCAAATGGTTGAAGCAAAATTTGGTGCCGCTAAAGTAATGTTAAAACCAGCACAAAAAGGAAGGGGAATTATTGCCGGAGGAGCCGTACGTGTTATTTGTAACCTATCGGGCATCGAGAATGTTGTTTCGAAAATTATCGGTCGTACTACCAATAAACTAAATAACGCTCAAGCAACGATTGAAGCGTTGAAGAAATTATAATATGCAATTACATCAAATCAAACCAAAAAATATTAATAGGAACAAAAAACGCGTAGGTCGTGGTGGTAAAAGGGGAACCTTTTCAGGAAAAGGCGCGAAGGGTCAATTAGCAAGGGCTGGCAGAAAATTAAGACCAGATCTTCGTGAGGCTATTAAAAAAATCCCCAAAAAAAGAGGTTATGACTTTAAGTCGTTCAGAACAAAACCACAGGTAGTCAATTTAAAAGATTTAAATGAAAAATTTAAGGACGGAGAAATTGTAAGTCCAGAAACATTGATAGAAAAAAAATTAATTGCTAAGGTTAAAGGTAGAATGCCCGAAGTAAAAATTTTAGGCGAAGGCAAGTTAATAAAAAAGTTAAAAGTAGAAAATTGTAAATTATCTAAAAGCGCAGAGAAAGCGTTTTAATTAACATGAAGTGGTATCAAAAGATAGCACAACTTTTCAAGGTTAAGGAGCTAAGAAACAAAATATTGTTTGTTTTTGGTTTATTGATAGTTTTTAGTTTAATTTCCAATATCCCAATTCCTGGAATTAACACAGAAAAACTTCGAGAATTTTTCAAGGGCAACGAACTCTTTGGCCTAATTAACATATTTACTGGTGGCGCGATGCAAAATTTCTCTATTGGAATGTTGGGATTAGGGCCATATATTACATCTACAATTATTTTGCAACTTTTAACAATGATTTTTCCCAAACTGAAAGAAATGTATCATGAATCTGGTCCGGAAGGACAGAAAAAGTTTAATCAATACGGAAGAATTCTAACCATACCTTTGGCGATCATGCAGGCCTATGCCATGATGACGCTTTTGATGAGTCAACAAATAATTAATCGTTTATCGTCATTCGAAATGATTACGGCGATTGGCATTGTTACTGCCGGTGCAGTATTTTTAATGTGGATCGGAGAACTTATTTCAGAAAAAGGGATTGGTAATGGTGTTTCAATCTTAATTTTTGCGGGTATTATTGGAAGAATTCCTTCTTCGATTCAACAGTTAATTGCTACCTATACTCCAGCACAAATTCCGTCGTATATTGGATTTGTCGTTGTCGCGGTGTTGGTAATCGTTGGTGTTGTTTTAATTAACGAAGCACAAAGAAAAATTCCTGTCGCATATGCAAAAAGAATTAGAGGAAGAAAGGTTTATGGTGGATTTTCAACATATTTACCATTAAAAGTTAATCAGGCAGGAGTTATCCCGATTATTTTTGCGTTATCAATTATGCTCTTTCCTGGAATGATTGCTAAATTTTTCTCTGTCTCTGCCAACCCGACAGTTGCTCGTATTGCGACATCAGTTGGTGGTGTATTTGAAAACCAAGTCTTTTATGCGGTTGTTTATTTTATATTGGTTGTTGTGTTTACGTTTTTCTATACAGCAGTTACTTTCGATCCAAAAGCAATTTCAGAAAATATTCAGAAAAACGGTGGTTTTGTTCCAGGAATTAGGCCAGGCGAAAATACTGCCTCATTTCTTTCGCACGTTTTAAATAAAATTACTTTGGTTGGCGCACTATTTTTGGGTGTTATTGCTGTTCTACCTTCAATAATTCAGGGAATAACAGGCATGGCTTCAATGGCTATTGGTGGAACCGCGGTTTTAATTGTGGTTTCGGTTGTTCTAGAAACAATGAAACAAGTTGAGGGACAATTAACAATGCGCGATTATGAGGGGTTTTAAAAAACCAACAAACTTTATATTAATCGGACCACCTGGTTGTGGAAAGGGAACACAGGCAAAGCTTTTAGCTGACAAATTTAAATTAGAATATGTAGGTTCGGGAGATATTTTAAGAAAAAGAAATAAGATCAATGATTTTACTGGAAAAAAACTAGCAGAGGTCATGGAAAAAGGGGGACTGGTGCCAAGTTTTGTGATCAATAAGCTTTTAGGGGACGAACTAGAAAGATTAAAAAATAAAAAAACAGCGGGATTTGTATTGGACGGTTGGACAAGAATAATCTACGAAGCAATTTTAGCTGACGAGGCGATGGGTTGGTACGGCTGGAGTAATGCGAAAATTGTTTTAATTAAGATTTCTGTAAGGGAATCTTTTAATCGTTTAACCAAGCGCAGACAATGCAAAAATTGTAAGAAACTTATTCCTTGGATTGGTGATTATAAAAAAATTAAAAAGTGTGATGCTTGTGGCGGAGAGTTAATAACTAGAATAGATGACAATATTCAAACAATCAAAAGAAGGTTGTTGGAATACAAAAACCAAACCATGAAGTCGGTAAATTATTATAAAAAACAGAATCGACTAATCGAAATTAATGGAGAGCAATCAATTGAAAATGTTTTTAAAGACATTATTAAGGCAATTAGATGATTAATTTATACACCGAAAAAGAAATAAGTATAATGGCCGAAGGCGGAAAGATTCTAAGCAAAATTATACACGAAACCGCAAAACACGCCAAGGCCGGAGTTACCACAAAATACCTAGATAAGGTCGCTGAAGACCTTATCTTTCAATATGGGGCAAAATCTGCGTTTAAGGGGTTTAATAATTACCCCAACGCTCTATGTGTTTCTATTAACGAGGAAATTGTTCATGCCATACCAAGTAACCGAATTTTGAAAGAAGGTGATTTATTGACTCTCGATTTAGGAATAAAATACCCCGCCGGTGACGGGGCAAGCAATGGCTATTGCACAGACATGGCGATCACGATTGGTATTGGAAAAATTGATAAAAAATTACAAAAACTAATGAATGTTACCGAAAAATCATTAGAGTTAGCAATAAAACAATGTAAACCGGGAAACCGATTAGGAGATATTGGTTTTGCGATTCAAAATTACGTTGAAAAGAATGGTTTTAATGTCGTTAGAGATTTGGTTGGACACGGTATTGGTAAAAAGGTTCACGAAGAACCAGAGGTTTTAAATTATGGCGAAAAAGCAACGGGAATTGTTTTAAAACCAGGAATGGTAATAGCAATAGAACCAATGAATTTAATTGGTGACTGGCAAATCGAAAAAGCCAAAGATGGTTTTGCGTTTTTATCAAAGGATCGTTCAATTTCCGCTCATTTTGAGCACACGGTAGCAATTACAAAAAAGGGTTGTAAAATACTAACCAAATAAATAAATCTTTTTCTGATGGGCCCAAACAAGCCCATTTTTTATTTGTTTAGAATGTATGATATAATTAAAATATGAGAGAAAACATATACTTATCGGTTGTGATACCGGCATATAACGAAGAAAAAAAGATCGCTATAACGCTTATAGATATAGACAGGTATTTATCGCAACAGAAATACAGTTACGAAATTATAGTTGTTAGCGATGGATCAAAAGATAATACGGTTGGCGTGGCTACGAAAACCGGCGAACTAATTAAAAATTTACGTGTGATTGATAATAAAGAAAATCATGGTAAGGGCTATGTGACCAAACAAGGCATGCTTGAAGCCAAAGGAGAATATAGGATCTATATCGATGCTGATAATGCAATTTCTATTGATCAAATAGAAAACTTTTGGCCAGAGACAAAAGAATATGACGTTGTGATTGGTTCAATTGAAGCAAGGGGCGCAAAAATTCAAGAAAACGCTCAGTGGTATAGGCGCTGGCTCGGACATCTAGCGAAATATATGATTAGATTTATTGCCGGACTTTGGGACATCAAAGACTCACAAAGAGCATTCAAATTGTTTCCGGCTCGTGTTGCGGAAGATATTTTCCCACGGCTCAGAATCGAACGCTGGCTTTTTGATGTAGAAATTTTGTCTTTAGCTAAAAAGTTAAAATACAAGATAAAAGAACTTCCCGTAGAATGGATAAATTCTGGCGATAGCAAAGTCACAATCAAGTCTTACATAAGAAGTTTTTGGGACCTGTTCAAAATTAAATTGAATTTTATAACGGATAAATATAAAATTAATGAAAAAAAATAACTCGAAAAATATTAAATTGTCGGGTGGTTCAGAATTAAGACAAGATATTGTTAGTAAGGACTGGATGATTATTGCAACTGGTCGTGCGAAAAGACCACAGCTTTTTGCTAATAAGAACGAAGAAAAATTCGAACAACCAATTTCCGAATGTCCGTTTGAAGATCCACAATTATCGGGTCATGAAGAACCGGTTTTAATTTACTATAAAAATGACAATAAAATAAAAGTTAGGGGCGTTAAAAAGTTAGTGAAAGACTGGAGTCTGCAGGTTATAAAAAATAAATATCCGATGTTGGTTCCGGGTTGTTGTTCTGACGTTTTAAAAGACGGACCGTATAACGTAATGCAAGGCAATGGTTTTCATGAAGTAATTATTACAAAAGATCATAAAAAACACTTGGCGATAATGCCGATAAAAAATATAGAAGAGGTGATTAAATCTTATCAAGAAAGATATTTGGCATTAATGGATCATCGTTTTGTAAACTATATTTTTATATTTCATAATCACGGCAAAGAAGCAGGG
>Ga0172379_10001203_pt1 | contig 54204 bp, 38 predicted proteins | sample GrowelOW334metaG_FD_119756 | JGI IMG/M metagenome (GOLD analysis project Ga0172379, IMG submission 119756) | Groundwater microbial communities from an aquifer near a municipal landfill in Southern Ontario, Canada - Groundwater well OW334 metaG | ecosystem: Environmental > Aquatic > Deep... | reverse complement strand
CGCCCGATGATTTGGTGATTGAGTTGTCGCGACGCTATATTATGCTATATGAGATGATTACCGGGGAGAAGTTTGTGTTTCCTGAAGGCAATATTCAAAAAAGACTTGACAATAACATTAATAGTAAATAAATTGATAATATTATGCTTTGTGTATTAATCATGGGTTCCGAATCGGACAAAGATTGGGCCAAAAAAATCACCGATAAATTAGACGAATACAAAATCGCGCACGAAGAACATGTAGCGTCGGCGCACAAACAAGCGCCCGAGGCACTGGCGATTTTGGAAAAATACAAAAATGAAAAAGTGATATATGTTACTATCGCCGGACGCAGTAACGCGCTCTCCGGATTCGTCGCCGGCAATTCCGACCAAGTCACCATCGCCTGCCCGCCATTTTCGAGCAAAGAGGATATGATCATCAACCTTAATTCTACACTCCAAATGCCCAGCAATGTACCAGTCCTCACCGTGCTTGATCCGGCCAATTGCGCTCTTGCCGTTAAAAGAATAATTGATTCAAAATAATTATGCCCAACCTCACCCGACTCACCACGCTTGACGGTCGCTATGCCGATCAAATCGCTGAACTGGCGCCGTATTTTTCGGAAATGGCGATCATGAAATATAGGCTGATGATTGAGACGGAATATTTTATCGCTCTTAGCGAACAAAAAGAGATTACTCAATTGAAACCGCTATCGCTCGAAAATAAAACTGTCTTGCGCGCGCTCTATAATAATTTTTCTTTAAAAGACGCCGAACGAATAAAAAGAATCGAAAAAACCACTAATCATGATGTCAAATCGGTGGAATATTATTTAAAAAGCAAACTGCCGACCGGATTAAAAAAATACAGTGAGTTTATTCATTTTGGTTTGACTTCCGAAGATGTCAGCAATCTGAATTATACGCTAATGTTACGAGACGGACTTAATCATGTGCTAATACCGACCATTCAAAATTTATTGGATTCTTTGAAAATTTTAATTCGCGCTTCGTACGACACACCGCTTTTGTCGCTTACGCATGGCCAGCCAGCCACTCCCACTACTATCGGGAAGGAGTTGGCCGTGTTTTATAATCGCATCTATCGCGCCTTAAATCACCTTAAAGCCTTTAAGCTGGACGGGAAATTAAACGGCGCTACCGGAAATTTTGCTGCCGTAACTCTTGCCTACCCTGATGTTGATTGGCTTAAATTTTCTAAAAAATTTGTTACGGCGCTTGGACTGGTGCCAAATCTTTTGACGACCCAGATCGAACCGCACGATTGTTCGTGCGCGGTTTACGACACCGTGGCGCGCATCAACAATATCATCAAAGACCTGGATCAAGATATTTGGCTTTATGTCAGCCGAGGCATCTTTAAATTGCGAAAAAAAGAAGGCGAAGTCGGATCATCGACCATGCCCCACAAAGTCAACCCGATTAATTTCGAAAATAGCGAGGGAAATCTTGGGTTGGCCAACACGCTTTTACGATTTATGTCCGACAAATTGGCAGTCTCGCGCCTTCAACGCGACATTACCGACAGCACTATTATTCGCAATCAAGGTGTGGCTCTCGGCTATTCTCTGCTCGCCTATCAAAACACGACCAAAGGTTTGAATAAACTGGAAATCAACGCCGAAGCGGTAAAGGATGAACTAAATAATCACTGGGAGGTGCTCGCTGAAGCCGTGCAAACGATTCTGCGCAAAGTTGGTTATAATAAACCTTATGAAAAGCTAAAAGAATTAACGCGTGGAGAAAAAGTTACCGAAGAATCAATGCGAGTATTTATCAACGAATTGGATATTCCAAAAGTTGAAAAAGATAAACTATTAAAATTAACTCCGGCCAAATATATTGGGTTGTCAGTCAAATTGGCAAACTTGATTGTGCGATAGATCCTTCGACTTGCTACGCTACGCTCAGAGCCTGCCCTGAGCCTGCCGAAGGGATGACAATGGCAGATTCCCGCTTTCGCGAGAACAATCACCACAACCTAACACCTAATACCTAAAAACTAAAACCTTAAAATATATGTGCGGAATTGTTGGCATCTTATCACATCGTCCGGTAGCTCAAGAGCTTTACGATAGTTTGATTCACCTTCAGCATCGTGGTCAGGACGCCGCCGGCATGGTAACTTATGATCAGCAATTTCATTTGAAAAAAGGGATGGGGTTGGTGCGTGATATTTTTCAGCAATCAAACATGGAACGCATGCAAGGCAATCTTGGTATTGGGCATACGCGTTATCCTACAGTTGGATCATCGGATGGCGGTATCGAAGACGCTCAACCGTTTATTGTTAATTCACCGTATGGGATAACCATGGCTCACAATGGCAATTTAACAAATTATACCGAGTTAAAAAAAAATCTTGAAGAGCGTGATCATCGTCATTGTAATTCCGGTTGCGATGTCGAAACGATATTAAATGTTTTTGCGTCTTCTTTGCGCGCAGACACGCAATACGAAAATTTTTTTGAAAATATCTGCCATGCCGTCAAATCAGTATACGAACGAGCGCACGGAGCCTATTCAGTGATAGCAATCATCGCCGGTTATGGCATGGTGGCATTTCGCGACCCGCACGGTCTTCGACCGATGGTATGCGGCATGCGCACCAACGATGATCATACCCGCGACTACATTTTTTCTTCGGAAAACACCATGTATAGCGCGCTTGGCTTCAAACCAATGGGCAATGTGGCCGGCGGTGAAGTAGTTTTTGTCAATGAAAACGGTGAAATGCAGAGCCGGATTTTACGCCAAGAAAAATTTACGCCTTGCGTGTTTGAATATGTCTATTTTGCCCGACCAGACTCGATGATGAATAATGTCAGTGTATATCGTTCGCGTCTGCGCATGGGACAAAATCTGGCGATAAAATGGAAAGAAAAATATCCGGATATTTTACCCGATGTGGTAGTGCCCATCCCCTTCTCATCCAATACCGCGGCCCTATCGATGGCCAGTGAACTGGGCGTGCGCTATTCTGAAGGAATATATAAAAATTCTTTTGTGGGCCGCACCTTTATCATGCCGGGACAAAAAATTCGCAAGCGCTCGGTTTTGCAAAAATTATCACCTCAAGAAACCGAATTAAAGGACAAAAATGTGATGCTCCTTGACGACTCAATCGTACGCGGGACCACTAGTAAGGAGATCGTTCGTTTGGTACGCGAAGCCGGAGCCAAAAAAGTATATTTTGTCTCCGCCTGTCCGCCGGTAAAATTTCCTTGTTTTTATGGAGTGGACATGCCCACCAAAAGCGAGCTGATCGCCGCCAATATGGACAATGAGCAAATTCGCGAGTTTATCGGCGCCGATATTCTACTTTATCAGACCATCGATGATCTGGTCGAAGCGGTCACCCGGCGTGGCGATCACAATATCGCCCGCCCCTGCCTTGCTTGTTTGGATAATTTTTACATTACGGGTGATATTGACGAGAAAAAAATGAAAGAGATGGAAGACGAAAGAAACAAAGAAAGAAAAGATGTATGATGAATATTTTATTAGTCGGTTCGGGAGCGCGCGAGCACGCGGTAGCACGCGCATTTAGCAGATCAAGTCATTGCTCGGCCTTATTTTGTTTGGGAACAAGTGTGAATCCCGGCATCAGACAGCTTTGCAGGGATTATGAAGTGGGAAATATTTCTGATTCAATGATTGTTTTGAATTTTGCCAAAAAATCAAAAGTTGAAATGGTTTTTATCGGCCCGGAAGCACCGTTGGCCGCCGGAGTTGCCGATGTATTGTTGAAAGAGGGTATTCCCTGTGTTGGCCCCAAACAAAAACACGCGCAAATAGAATCAAGCAAAGGTTTCACTCGTGATTTACAAATTGAATACGGTATCCCCGGCGCACCTAAATTTAAACGCTTTAATTCTATTATTGGAGTTAGGGAATTTTTACAAGAACTGGGCGAAGATGGCTATGTGGTCAAAGCCGATGGTTTAGCTGGAGGTAAAGGAGTGCAAGTTTCCGGTGATCATTTAAAAAATTTTGACGAGGGACTGAATTATTGCCAAGAAATTATTGATAGTAAAAATGAATTTGTCATTGAAGAAAAATTTATCGGGCAAGAATTTTCATTGATGAGTTTTTGCGACGGAGTTCATTTGGCGCATATGCCTGTGGTGCAGGACCACAAACGAGCGTTTGACGGCGATATCGGCCCCAATACCGGCGGTATGGGCGCTTATTCCGACACTGATCATTTGCTACCATTTTTGACCGCAGGCGACATCGTGTCTGCCCAAGCGATTAATCAGGCCACGGCGGACGCTTTGCGCGCCAAATTCGGCGATGGGTATAAAGGGATATTGTACGGCGGATTTATGACCACCAAGGATGGAGTGAAATTGATCGAATATAACGCTCGACTCGGAGACCCCGAAGCCTTGAATGTGCTCGCGATTTTAAAATCCGATTTTGTCGATCTCTGCGAAGCGATAATATCCGAAAATTTATCTCAAAGCCACGCCATATTCGCCAATCAAGCGACAGTTTGCAAATATGCCGTTCCTATCGGCTATCCGGATAATCCGATTAAAAATCAACTGATCGACATTTCAAAGGTGCCAAACATTGATCATTTGTATTTGGGGGCCGTCGATGAGACAGGTGCCGGCTTATCTGAAACCGGATCGCGCACGGCAGCGATTGTGGGTATTGCCGATACTATCGCGGAAGCCGAAAATATCGCCGAACAACAAATCAATTTCATCGCCGGCCCGCTTTTTCACCGCAAAGATATTGGCAAGCGGGAGCTGATTGATCGGCGCATAAAAATGATGCGAGATTTAAAAAAAACAAGCTAAATAAAAAAGCGCGCTGTGGGACGCGCGCTACGCTGACTTGCGCATTTTGCGTTGAAATGCGCTGACTACCCGCCCATATTCTTCCGACACTGCCGGAGACAGCAGGGTCGCCGTAGCCAGTGGACCTTTTTTAATAACACTGGACGCCACGGGGCGCCGCTTCAACTCTTCCGCCTCATCAACGCTCACTGACCGAGGCGGTCCGTCGTCCCAAGTGCAAGTCGTGCACCAACACTCCTTGCCACCCTGCCAATATTTAATTAGATACAATTGCCCGTTACAGCTCGGGCAATCTTGACCAACGAGACGCCACAGCTCGTCCACCTCCATTTTCATTTTTCCCTCCCCGCTTGAAATTGTGTTACCAAACATACCCTAACAAATATTTCTTATTATGTCAACCGTTCACTTGGCAATACTCGGCTCGACCAACGGCACTGACCTGATCGCCATCCACGACGCGATCGTATCGGGACATCTAAACGCCCGGATCGATATCGTGATAACAAATCGATCCGCCGCCCAAATATTACAAAAAGCGCATTCATGGGGAATCCCTTCAAAATTCATCGAGCCAACAAATACGCGTGAAGAATTTGACAGGATCATCTTGTCAGAACTATCGCAATATCCTATCGATCTGATCGTGCTCATCGGATACATGCGAATCATATCACCGGTGTTATTGCGCGCGTATCCGGATAAGATTATCAATGTTCACCCGTCGCTTTTGCCAAAGTTCGCCGGTGGAATGAATATGGATGTGCACGCGCAAGTGATGGCCGCCGGCGAAAAGGAGACCGGTTGCACGGTGCACATCGTCGATGAAGGCGTGGATACCGGTCGGATATTATTACAAAAAAAATGTCTCGTCAATGACTCTGATACTCCCCAAACACTTAAGGCAAGAGTACAAAAACTGGAAGGAGAAGCTTTGATTGAAGTAATAACAAATTTTTAATCAACATGAAGCCGATTGTTGTAATTCCAACCTACAATGAAAGCGAAAATATCTCAAAATTAATTGAGCAAATTTTTTTTCAAAAAATCGAAAACCTGGAATTAATTATTATTGACGACAATTCACCTGATAAAACAGCGGAAATTGTTAAAAAACTACAAGAAATATACCCTATTCAATTGATTCAACGCGCCAGTAAATTGGGCTTGGGATCGGCGCTTGTGGCCGGTTTTTTGGAAGCCATCAGCAGAGGTGCCGATATTATTATAGAAATGGACGCGGATTTTTCTCATGACCCTATCGATATTGCTCGCCTGATCGATGCTACCGCTCGTGGAGCGGATCTCGTCATTGGTTCGCGTAAAATTGCCGGCGGAAAAATCATCGGCTGGAATTGGTGGCGTCATTTTGAGAGCAATGGCGCCATGTATTTTTCGAGGCTTATGCTCGGTTTAAATGCTCACGATGTTACCGCGGGTTTTCGCTGTTTTAAATCGCCGATACTGCAAAAAATCAACATTGACAAAATTCAAAGCAACGGTTATGCTTTTCAAGAAGAGGTGCTCTACCGAGTTTCGCGATCCGGTTGCAAAATTGTCGAGATACCGGTGATATTTCGCGACCGCACGCTGGGACAATCAAAATTATCACGCAAAGATGTTCTTGAATTTTTCAAAATAATTTTTAAATTAAAATTTAATTTGTGACTGACTTAAACATTCAAAATTTCAATCGCTCGGCGCGCTATAGCGTTTTAAACAAATACGGGAAATTCGAACGCGTATTAATCCATGGCGTCAAATACATCCTTACCATAAACGATCATGGTAATTTCGAGATTTTACGCGACCAATCGTTAATTATTGAAAACGGTATTATTGCTAAATTGTTTCCCAAAGACGAAACAAAAGGAACGGTCGACATGAACGCCATCGACCTGATCTACGATGCTGAGCAAAAAGGCGGGGTAATGATGACGCCCGGGTTTTTTAACATGCACACGCATCCGCCGATGTACCTTTTGCGTTCTACTCTCACCTTTACCGAAGAGGACTTGGATTTGGCGCTTAAAGGTATGGCGGAAATAGAGGGGAAAATGAATTCCGAACAACTCTATCTGGGCGCTTTGGGGGATTTTACCGAAGAGCAAAAATCGGGAATATCGTTTTCACTAAGCCACTACGGAGTATTTGATGAAATCGAAAGAGCGGCCGTCGAATGCGGACACTGGGTGATCAATTGTTTGTCGGCGGCGAGCAACAGCCATCCGAAAAACAATCCGGCATTGGTAGCTAAATATTTGAATGGTAAAAATCACCACACGACACCGGGGGTGGCTTTGCATTATGTTTGGAAAGCCGATCCGATTGTTTTAAAAGAAATTAAAAAATTACTTGACTCGCACGATACCTATTTTACACTGCATGTCGCTGAAACCGAACAAACTATAGCGCGTTGCGTGGATAAATTTGGCGAACGACCGATCGCGGTGCTCGAAAAATACGGCTTGTTGGGACCACGGACCATCATGAGCCATTGCATCCACCTGACCACCGACGAAATAAAACTGATTAAACAGCGCCGGGTAATTTGCGTTCACTTGCCCACATCCAATCTTTTGCACCGTTCGGGGCAATTTGATTTCAAGGCGTTTCACGATGAAAATGCCGATGAGCTCATCACTCTCGGCACTGACAGCGTGGTGAGTAAAAACCGACTGGATCTGCTTAGCGAAGCTCTGGCAGCCAAAACCACTCACCAGGCACATCACATCGTCTCCTACGAGGAATTATTTGACATGTGCACCGCCCGACCGGCGCGCTTGCTGGGACTCAAAAATCATGGCCGGATTGCGGTTGGATTTCATGCCGACATGGCATTTTGGAAGATTAAAGATCGTGGATTGATGCCTTATGATGAGAATAAACCACAGACCCTGCTGACTAATCTGATCACCCATGGCAGCCGATCAGTGCGCGACCTCATGATAAACGGACAATTTATCATTAGTAATCGCTACCACAATTTGGTGGATGAAAGTAATTTGCTGGAAAAACTACAGGCTGCCCACATGGAATTGCGGAAACAATAATTATTCCGCGTTGTAATTGGGCGCGGCGTCAATCTGAATCAAATCATGCGGATGATTTTCGCGTAAACTCGCGTTACTAATGCGAACAAATTTGGCATTTTTTTGCAAATCAACAATCGTATGGGTGCCGCAATATGACATGCCCGAGCGCAAACCTCCGGCCAGCTGGTAGATAATACGATCTACCGGCCCTTTATACATCACTTTGCCGCTCACACCCTCGGGCACAAATTTCTTTTTATCATTGATGTGCCCTTGGCCGTAGCGTTCTTTGCCGCCCCGTTCCATCGCTTCCATACTACCCATCCCGCGATAAATTTTATACATTCTTCCGCCCACAAACTCCACTCTGCCCGGCGACTCATCGGTGCCGGCGAACAAATTTCCCATCATCACACTGTCGGCTCCGGCCGCGAGCGCCTTCACTACATCGCCCGATGTTTTGATGCCACCATCGGCAATTACCGGTACGATTTTTTTACCGGCCCGAATCGCCTTGACCACATCAATGATAGCAGAAAGCTGGGGCACTCCGATGCCGGATACCACGCGAGTCGTGCAAATTGACCCCGGACCAATACCCACCTTGACTGCATCCGCTCCGGCGGCCACCAATTCTTTGGCTGCCACGCCTGTGGCCACATTACCGGCAATCAATTCAATCTCCGGATATTGATCTTTTATCGCTTTTAGTGTTTGCAGAATGCGAACCGAGTGACCGTGTGCTGTATCGATTACCAACAAATCCGCACCGGCACTAACCAGGGCACCAGCTCTCTCCATCGCAGTCTCTACCGAAGCACCCACCGCCGCGCCCACTCTCAATTGCTTGCGATCATTTTTACAAGCGTTCGGATATAATAAATTCTTTTCAATATCGCGGCGTGCGACTATGCTGACTAATTTGCCACTGGCATCCACTACACACAAAGTCTTGACGCGTTTTTCGCGCAAAATTTCGTTGGCTTCTTTGAGGTTGATACCGCTCTTTACCACCGCCAATTCGGAAACCGGTCGCATTTTAAATTTAACCGGCACATCCAAATCATCGGGCAACCAATAGTCAACATCGGTGATGAGACCAACAAGCACTCCTCTGCCATCAACTACCGGAACTTTTTTGTAAGCATACTTGTTTTTTATTTCCATCACCGTCCGAATCAAATCTTCCGGTCCAACCGTCACCGGATCTTCAATAAAACCATTTTCAAATCTCTTGACCATTGCCACCTCTTCGGCCTGCTCGGCAATCGACATATTTTTGTGAATGATCCCGATACCACCGGCCAACGCCATGGCAATCGCCATTTTGTGCTCGGTAACCGTGTCCATGGGGGCGCTGATAAATGGTAAATTTAATTTAATCCCGCGTGTTAACTGACTGCCCAATTGCGCGTCTTTGGGAAAGATATCCGATTTTTGCGGAATTAGCAAAACATCGTCAAAAGTAAAAGTCGGCTCGAAATTGTCAAACATATGGATTAAATATTAAATATATGATATAATCGAGTAAATTGTCAGTATTATACACGAATAATCGCCTTTTGGCAAATAATCGCCTATGAACCCAAAAAATGAAATCGCTATCTTGGATTTTGGCTCGCAATACACCCATTTGATTGGCCGACGGGTGCGTGAATTGGGCGTAATTTCCCATATTTACCCCAACGATATCAGCGCCGACAAATTGAGGAACGCAGTGGGGATAATCCTATCCGGCGGTCCGCGCAGTGTGGTCCGTGACGCGAAACTGGCTTATGACAAAAAAATTTTTGAGCTTGGACTACCGATTCTTGGCCTTTGCTATGGACATCAACTGATGGCCTACCATTTCGGTGGATCAGTGGGATCCGGCCAGGCGCGCGAATATGGCGAAGCCAAAATGAGCGTGTCCCCTGCTCCGATTTTTCGCGGAGTGCCAAAAAAGACCACTGTTTGGATGAGCCACGGCGACCATGTCGGGAAATTACCCGATGGATTTTCGCAAATTGCCACCACCGGCAACGACTCGATCGCGGCGATGTATTCATCATCGAAAAATTTTTATGGTTTTCAATTTCATCCGGAAGTGAATCATACCAAAGCCGGTAAAATAATGCTTGCCAATTTTGTATTGAATATTTGTAAGGCGCGAAAAAATTGGACGACCGCCACTATGCTTGCGGAAATTGAAAAGTCCATCAAAACAGAAGCTGGAAATAAAAATGTATTTTTATTGGTCAGCGGAGGAGTTGACTCGAGCGTTTGTTTTGCTCTATTAGAAAAGGTGCTTGGTAAAAAACGAGTGTTTGGTTTGCATGTTGACTCGGGTATGATGCGCCGAAATGAATCTAAGCTCATAAAAAAAGCACTAAACAAAGCGGGATTTGACAACCTTCATTTGTATGACGCGGAAAATGAATATCTGTCTGCCCTCAAAGGAGTCACCGAACCGGAGGCCAAACGAAAAATTATCGGCGATTTGTTTTTGGATATCGTGGATAAAGTGATGGCCGAAAAAGGTATGGATAGCGCCGATTGGCTCATTGGCCAGGGCACTATTTACCCGGACACGATCGAATCGGGCGGGACAAAAAATGCGGATAAAATAAAAACCCATCACAATCGAGTACCGCGCATCACCCGGATGATTGCCGAAGGGAAAATTATCGAGCCGATCAAAGAGCTATACAAAGACGAAGTTCGGGCGATTGGCGCTAAATTGAAATTACCCAAAACTTTGATTAGCCGCCACCCATTTCCTGGCCCTGGACTTGGGATTCGCTGTCTTTGTTCGGACGGACAGGATGCTTCTGTTCCGATAGTGATAAATTTTGCTGGCGTAGATGGATACCGACTACCGATTCGTTCGGTCGGAGTTCAGGGCGACGAAAGATCATATTCTCACCCTGCTTTAATTGTTCCAAAAAAATTAAACAATGCTGTTTGGAAAAGTTTCAAAACTTTATCTCCAAGTATTACGAATTCGAACAAAGAAATAAATCGGGTATTGTTTTTACTTGATGGTGATAAAGATACATTAATGGACAGTCAACTAAACTTTGCCGATCTTACCAAAAATCGCTTAAACTTATTACGAAAAATTGACGCAATTGTAAACAAGCATGTTTTAAATAGCAAAAATTGCACCCATGTCTGGCAGATGCCGGTGGTATTGATTCCTTTTGGATATCGTCACAAAGAGACGATCGTATTACGACCAGTGGAGAGCGAAGAAGCGATGACGGTATCATTCGCGCGCATCCCGGATGCGATATTAAATATGATTGTTAAGGAAATTCGCGCACTTAGTGCGGTGGATTATATTTTTTACGATATCACCAATAAACCACCGGGAACCATCGAGTGGGAGTAAAGCTAAATTAAAAATAAACGAAACATTTTTGATGAACATTGCGAGACGAGAGAATAATTTGTAGTTGAGTTGGAGCGCTCCGAAGGATTTGAGCCAATGTTTGAGGAGCGAAGCGACGAGTTTTGGCTCAAAAGTGACAACGAGACACAAATTATTCGAGTCGAGCACTTGTTCAGAAAAGATGTTTCGTTTATTTTAATATCAGAATTTATTTGATACGATGTAAGATGGGCTCGAGTTCGTCGATTGATTTGACCTTGGCTAATTCGAGTCGAAAATCTTTGAAACCAGCGATGCCTTTGAAATACAAAAGCAGATGCTTACGAAATGTCACCATGCTATTTGGCCCATAATGATCGACATGAAAGCGTGCGTGGCGCAAGACAACGCGCATTATTTCGCTAATTAGAACTGGGGATTCTTCGCTATACTCAGAATGACAAGTCGACAATATCCAGGGATTGCCAAGCGCCCCGCGCCCAATCATCACGCCGTCAGCGCCGGTCACTTCGAGACAACGCGCGATATCAGAGCGTGAATTGATATCGCCGTTGGCCAATACCGGAATCTTAATTAATTTTTTGGCGCGGGCGATCATTTCCCAATCGGCTTTGCCTGAATATCCTTGCGCCTTGGTGCGACCATGAATCGCAATCATGTCGGCGCCAGCCTGCTCGAGCATCGGGGCAAACTCTAATATGTCATCCGATTTAGTCCAGCCGAGGCGAGTCTTTACTGATACCGGCACGCCGAGATTTGAGTTTTTGAGAGAGCGCACAATGTCACACGCGCGCTTGTGATCTTTCATGAGGCATGCTCCCGCCAAATTTTTAGCGGCGATTTTTGGCACCGGACAACCCATGTTCACATCGATGCCATCGGGATGAAATTTATCGACGATAATTTTTGACGAATGCGCAATCGTTTCGACATTACCGCCAAATACCTGGATCACAATCGGTCTTTCTGATTCTTCAAACGCACACATGTGCAGTGTTTTTTGACTATCACGCACGATCGCCTCCGAGCTGACCATTTCACGAAAGGCGGTAAAACCATCTCCGGCGATTTCGCGACAAACCCGAACAAACGGACTGTCGGTCATGTCCGCCATTGGGGCGAGGGCGATGATAAATTTTGAGCTTTCTAAAGTCACTGTAAATTAAAATGTACTAACATGCTATGCAGTTATCTGAATACTTTGTAAATCCAAGGGAAGAAATACTGATATGCCGAGTGGTTCGTTGCTAATATCACCTACCGCTTCAACATTTGTTAAGCGCATATGGAAAACATGGGGGGAACTGCCAATATCACATCCATTCAAAAAACCTTCAATTTCTACAATTGTACCATCGGGTGTTACTGGGATGTTATTGGTATTAACGGCCAAGTAATGCGATTCCGGGTCTGTTACTGTGATTGAATTTGAGCCATACTCAATGGTCCTGTCAGCATTTAAATATTTAATAATTACTGAATCAAGCACCGCATTTGTCTCATAACTAAATTCCAGCTTTTGTAATTTGGCGGTTTCTCCATAAGACAATAATTTAAATGAACCAAATATACCAGTCGCAAAATAATCGCCACCATTATGTATGTCTAAACTACCCACATCGTTTATATATGCTTCAATACTCCCAGTCTGCGTCACGATATTCCCACCTCCTTGGACAATCACCGCAAGCCCCGGTAATTGCAAAGGCAAACCGGAAACCGGCAGAACATTCATACTATCCGCGCCGGTCGCTACAACATTTTCAACGCTCGTCACTTGGGTCGTCGATGTCGTGACCCCATACAATTTACCATACACCTCAACTTTTGTTTCGGCGGAATTTAGCGGAACATTTAATCCCACAAAATTGCTTGTGCCTGGCTGTGCAAAAGTATTGTCATATGAATAAACCGTCGAACTGTTATTGGTAAATTTGACCAATGTTATTTCATATACAGTTTGATTTCCATTAGTAAAATCGAGGCGCGATAGAATCGAATTCTCACTCATAGACTTCAAAGTAAACTCACCGAATTTGCCATAGTAATCAGTCGGCTGTGTGGAAGTTCCAATCAGTGCCTCGGCGCTCGAACCAAGTTCCATTTCAATATTTCCGTGCTGTGTTATATTTGGAGCCAAATTCATAGACGCGAAACTATCTTGAATTTCACTGTCAGTCAAAACACGCTTATAGATCTTGGCTTCGTCAATGAGACCTTTGAAATAATTAACACTGCCATTGGCCGATCCAAAATAGACATAATGGGCAGTCTGTTTAATGATGCCGGTCTGAACTTTTTCACCAACTTTTACGCCATTGACATAGAGCCTGATCACAGAGCCATCGTAGGTCATGGCGATATGGTTCCATTGAGAGAAGGAGATGACATTGGACACGATCACATATACCCTGGAATCCGCGCTATTGGTAATATCTGCACGCAAATCGCCGTTGGGATAAAGCATTAAGGTATAATAATGGAGCTTACCAATAATATTACCCACGGGTTGGCTGGGGTTGAATTCCGGTTTAATCACGCTTCCACCGTGAGCTGATCTTGCGCTCTAACCAGATTAGAGTCAAGAGTATATCCATATGAGCTGGTGCCATTGAGTTGGATGGCGTTACCCGAGATGCCGATAGCGCCGGCGGTGGGGCATTTGTTGGCAGAACAACGAACAGAATAAACCCCGCTGCTATCTAAAAATGTATTACTGCCAGCGGGTTCAGAGAATGAGAATGACAAATTGCTCGGCATATTTGGGGTGAAATTCAGAGACGCGAAACTGGCTTGAATTTCGCTGTCAGTCAAAACACGCTTGTAGATCTTCGCTTCGTCAATGAGACCTTTAAACATGTCTGCCGATCCATTGGTGGAGCCAATATTAATATTGGAAGTCACGGTGGATACATTCCCGGTTTGGATCTTTTCACCCACTTTGACACCATTGACATACAAACGGATCATGGCGCCATCATAGGTCATGGCCAAATGATTCCACTGAGCAAACGCCACCGCATTGGGAACGGAAAAATATACACGCGTACCGCTCGAATTGGTAATATCCGCGCGTAAATCGCCATTATTGGAGATAGTGAGAAGAAAGTATGTGAATTTCGCAATGACGGTGTGGTAGGATTGACCGGGATTGAGTTCTGGCTTAACCCAAGCTTCCAGTGTTAATTGGTCATTTGGTTTGGTGAGATCAGAGTCCATGATGTAACCATATGAGCTGGTGCCATTGAGTTGGATGGCGTTACCCGAGATGCCGGTAGCGCCGGCGGTGGGGCATTTGTTGGCAGAACAATTGATAGAATACTTCTTGCTGGTATCTAAAAATCGACTGGATCCGAAATCTTCGGAGAATGAGAATGATAATTCATTAACAACTACCGGGGTAAATCCAACTGAACCGAAGCTCTCCGCCACCTCGGCCGCACTCAAAACACTATCATGAAATTTCACCTCGTCAATCATGCCCTTGTAGAAGCCCACCGAGCCATTGGGTGAACCGATGTAGACATTGGTGGTATTTTGTTTAATCCAACCGGTCTGAGTTTTTTCACCCACCTTCACGCCATTGACATAGACCTGGATGATAGCGCCGTCATAGGTCATGGCGATGTGGTTCCATTGTGAGAAGGTGATGACATTGGGTAACACCATGTAAACTTGGGTGCTACTGGTATTGATGACGCCGACTTGCAAACTGCCGTCAGTCCTAATGGTTAAATCGTAAAAGTTGTTTTTGTTTAAAATGGTATAGTAGGTTTGACCCGGATTGTATTCCGGCTTAATCCAGGCTTCCACAGTAAACTGATCTTGCGGTTTAGTGAAGTTGTTGTCCACGATGTAGCCAAAAGTGCTAGTGCCATTGAATCCAATGGCATTGCCGGAGATGCCGGGGAGACCGGCGGTGGGACATTTACCCGCAGGGCAACGCATAGCATATTTCAAACTTTGATCAAAAAATTGGGTGGCGCCAACCGGCTCGGAATATGAGAAAGATAGATGGGTGGCGATGACCGGAGTAAAATTCATGGACGCGAAACTATCTTGGATTTCAATGTCCGAAAGAACGCGTTTGTATATTTTAGCTTCGTCAATCAGGCCTTTGAACATATCCGCTGATCCGTTGGTAGAGCCGATGCTGACATCAGACGATACGGTGGATACATTGCCAGTTTGGGCTTTTTCACCCACTTTGACGCCGTTAGCATACAAACGAATCATCGCGCCATCATAAGTCATAACAACATGGTTCCATTGAGAGAATGTTATGGTGTTAGGCGCGGAGAAATATACCCTGGTGCCACTGGCGTTGGTAATGTCGGCTCGCAAATCGCCAGCCGGACTAACGGTTAATAGAAAATAGGTATATTTCGCGATGACAGTGTGGTATGACTGACCGGGGTTTACTTCCGGTTTGATCCATGCTTCCAGAGTTAGTTGATCGGCCGGCTTGAGGAGGTCGGAATCTGTAATGTAACCATATGAATTGGTACCGTTGAATTCAATGGCATTGCCGGAAATGCCGGGGAGACCGGCGGTGGGGCATTTGCCAGCGAGACATAATATGTTAATTCCTTCAACATTTCCAACAAACGATTGCGCACCGGATGATTCATCCAAATTAAATGACACGCTGGTCGGAATCACCGGACCGGCGCTGGCTGGGCCGACCCACTCGCCGACGGGACCAAGCGCGCCTTCGAACGAAACCGCCACGAGTGAATAATAATACGGGACACTACTACTGACACTATCGTCGGTATAGGTAACTGCCGTCGAAGCAACGGTAGTAAAAAGAACCGATGCGTCGATGTCCACCGCGCTTGATGTCGAACGATAAATATTAATATGATCAATCGTGTTGCCGGAATATTGATCCCAAGCCAACACCAAACTACCGGCGGTGCTCGTCACAGACAGTCCGTTCATCGCACCCGGCAACACCACCTCGGCATCCATCACCGGCGCGTTTAATCGAATATTGGAATATTGCGAGGCCAAGCGATGCTCACCGGTCGCGTCATCGTAAGTGTATCCGACATTGTTATTGAGCAAAGAATAAAAACCATTGGTGCGATTAGCATCGTTATTGAAATTCAAAAAACTTTTTTGTTTTAGATTTTTTTGTAAAACTACTCCCGCGGTTGTGATGACGGCGCGCTGACCACTGCTTAGCGCCACCACTATTTCTTGATCGGCATTCACCGCGTCCACATCGGAAAAAATAGGCGCATCTACGGCCTGACCACCAAGAGACACTGGAAATCCGGCAATCCCGACACCGGTCACGCTATTTATCGCCCACAGATCATTGGCCGAATCCACGAAATACAGTCGTCCGGCTTTATCATCGAGAGCGGGAAAAATTACCGGATTGGGTGTTAGAAATATTTTGGATAAATTCCAATTTGCACCTGATTTAGAATAAATATTTATACTGGAGGTGGTCGGAGAGCCAACAAAAATTTGATTACCAAATTTATTGGGCGTGACCCAAGACAAAACGCCGTTATCAAAAAATGGCGTCGCGCTAATCGTGCTCGATGATTGAAATGTATACAACGAAACCAAACCGGTGGAATTCGAAAGCAAGATATTTTCTTTGGATTGACCGGATGAAACCAAGACCACCGGTTCATAAGCGGGCGCAGATCCCAGTTCAATACTGGCCAACTCAACACCGCTACCACTAAAAAATCTCAGTGAATAGATTCGATTACCGGAGCCAACATCGACCGGGGATTGAGTTACCGCCGAAATTTCTTTGAGGCCATCACTATTGATATCCGCTAAAACCGGTGAGGAAATAAATGTCTGGCCGGTGATAACCACAGGAAACCCGCCTATGGTGTCCCCCGTCGCGGTTTGCGCATTCAAATTGCCGTTATCGCCGACAAAAACACGCTCCGCTCCGACGGAAGTATTCGTAATATTTCCAATTGATGGTCGGCTACCCGCGAGCGCAACCAGTGGCACGAGCAATAGACAAAACACCGTCAAAATATACGCGAGTTTTTGTTTGGGTTTCATATGTTTTATTTAAATAGTAAATTTATAAATATAATTAGCATCCACCCATATTCTTTTCTTCCATTTCATCATAAGTAGTGTGATATTTCTTTCCGGTCAACTTGGCGACACAAAACCCCCACCATGATAATTTCTGTTCCATTTCATTGCTATATACTTTTTTCGGGCTATTGGCACCATCATCAATGACCGCATAAACCTGATATCGTCCGCCCTTATCAACAATATTGTCTGAACCAACATCCCAAACATATTCGTTCGGCCCATCCTCTTGAATACTGTCGGTAATTAATCTGCCGGGCTTATTTACATCCACACTGGCCCCGCCTTTTTCTTCGTAATAATACAGAGAAATCTTGGCATTATCATCGACATCGCTATCTTCCCAAAAAATATGGATCTTGGGGACATATGATTGTCCAGATTTATCATTTTCAATAACCGCATTTAAATTTTTTAAAATTGGCGGAGTATTGTCGGGAAGAGAAACAACCAGCGCGTCACTATTTCCATCCGTGTCCACTCTCGCCATCACCGCAATTTGATTATTGTTATTAAATCCAATTCCCTCAAACGGACTCAAAATATATCCGTCTAAATTATTATAAATACGATAAACACCATTGCGTCGAATATAAACCTGATCACTAACAGTACCGATAATATCGCCATTGTCGTTGATATGAACGGCGATGAAATAATCAGGGGCTTCATTCAACGAATCCACCTGACCATCGGTTAACAAAAAATGATTGCCCAAAATTTGACCATTATTATTAATATCCACGGCGCAACCGGAAACATTATATTTTTCAGCCAAGTCGATCATCTTTCCGCCTTGCCACAAGTATGGATGCTGTTGGCCATTCTTTGCCAACGAACAGCCAACAATCTGGCCTTGATCATTGATGGCGCTCGCGGTAGTGGCGCCGTCGTTTTCATCACCACCCAGATTCCCCAAATATTTGACAATCCCCTTTTCCCAAATAAACGCTCGCACCGGAAAACCATCGGCTTGGCCGACATTGAGCTGGCCCACAACTTGTTTTTTATTGTTAATATCCAATGCATATCCCGGATATGATCCGATGCGCGTGACTTTGCCATTATCCCAAATAAAAGCATGCTTTTCGCCCCCGCCAGTATGGGGATTTGACGAAATTTGAATATATCCCACCGCTTGGCCGGTATCGTTGACCGCCAAAGCAGCACCACCATAACCACCGCCGATATCCGTCATTTTTCCATTTTTATACAAATACGGATGCGCGTTTTCATAGCTGGTCTTCATGGAATAGCCAACCGTGTCGCCATTGTTATTTAATCCCAGAGCAGCGGTGGTTGGATTTTCTTGACGCATGTGGCCAAGTTTTGTAATGACAGTTTTTGCGGGCGAAATATATTTAAATGAATTTACATTGGGCGCCACTGAATTATCATCAGCCGCGTCAGATTGATTGGTCGCCGGCGTAGAAATGACTGTCGGAACCAGAGTTTCTGAAAAAACCGTATTGGGTGTTACTTGTTTATCTACCGGCTTGGTTGTTGCGGCGCTTTGACCAGAAACAACTGAACTGTGGTTGGTATTAATTATTGTCGAATTTATTTTTTTGATTATTACCGGTTTTTTTATAGTAGTTTTGGCCGGTGCTTTGGTTACGGGTGGTTTAACAACCGGTGCCATCGGTGCTACGACGGCAGATTGCGACTGCGCCGGAGATGAAACATTTGTATTATTTGATGAATTAGTGACGGTAGGATTTTTTGTTGCCGACTTTTTCCACCAAGCGGAGATCTTGTCCCATCCGCTCCAAGCCAGGCGCTGACTCGATACCACCCTCACCTGCTCCGCTCGCGCCAAAACCGGAGTAGTGAAAAATACTGCCATGGTCATGATTGCGAGAATTGTGAGTGAGGGGTTTTTCATAAATACTAATTTGATTGAATTTTAACTTCCATGCCAAAATTAGAAACAAGTTTTTTTAACTCTGCAAGCATTTCGTCACTCGATAATTTTTTTGAAGCAAAACACCCTACACCATCTACTGACCAAATTATCATATCGAATATATTTAAGTACTTACCCAACTTAATCCATTCTGATTCAGTCCAATCGCTTAGTGCAGGAGGTAAATTATACAGCGATACACCTGGTATAAATCTGACATCATTCTTCATTTCCAAGAATTTTTCTTGTTCTTTTTTTGATAAAATCATTTCACATACACCAATGATATCCGGCTCAACATCAGGGTCAACACCTAATCTTGAACAATATTTCTTAATATATTTATTTCCTTGACCCAAACTTAAGCCAATGCGCCAAGTAGATAAATTAAAATTGGATATTTCGCCAATCTCGTCGAGCTTGAGTTCTTTCGACAAAACCGAATAAAACCTTTTTGCTTTTGATGTAACAAGCCAACGATACCACGGTATCTCAACAGGTTTCCGATCTGGCCAATTATTCATCCATTTACCATATGGTATACCGTCAAAATACAAACGCTTATTACAAGTAAAGCGCAAAATATATTCGAGCAATAAATCACTGTCATCATCACGAGAAGTCATGCAACTCTGCACGCTAACAACCCCAATATCATTATGTTGGTATTCATTAACCAAAACATCGCTATTGTCGATGTGACCTATTTGATATTCGTTAGGTATTTTAATAGTCATATACAATAACTTATTGTGACAAACTATTATATATACTCTCGCCAGCATTTGCCCCGGCAAGATATCCCACAACTCCACCGGCAATACCACCGATAAAACCACCTGCCATACCACCCACAACGAATCCAACGGGGCCAACTGCTGCGCCTATTCCAGCACCCCATGTGGCACCATAGGACGCACCAACAGTGGCACCCGCATATGACCCAGACCAACCACCGACAACACGCGCGGTTTCTTTAACTTTATTGTCGGATGTATAAATACTGTAACCATCTACGGCGGCACCAACAACTAAGCCTCCTACACCAAGAGTTTTTTCTGCCTTAGCAGCATATCCCAATAATTCTCCGCCCAAACCAACCTTAATATGTGGATCGTACTTAGTTGGGTTAAACTGAGATCGTTTTTCAAGATTAAGATGCCATTCGGCTGGTGAATTACTGTCAAAAGGGTGAAAATCTAATCTATTGCCACCTTTTGGTTTTGCGTTATTGTATATTTGAATAGCGGCTGTACTATTCTTTTCCCACAAAGGATGCTTGTTTAGGGACCAAGTGTATCCTGGCATTATAGATATGGGAGCACGAACGGTATTAATCATTCCATTCCCAATCAACAATCCTTGCCAATCAAAAGAGTCTGAATAATAATCAGAATTCGCTATGCACATTTGCGACTCATCGCTTGAAGCATACGCTGTATCAATACCCAAAATATAGTTTACCCAATCATAGAAATTAGCTTCTTGCTCTTCATTTCCAGTAGGATCAGTGTATTTCAGCGGGTTATTCATTACATAGATATAGCCATTTCGTGTTAGTGAATCTCCGAACCGACCTGATGATTTATCGCGCGAAATAAATCGGCCGAGTGTCGGATTGTAATAGCGAGCATTGTAATAATACAATTCACTCTCTGGGTCAAATTCCTGGCCGGTGAATAGATAGTTGGTGTCGTAAGTGCCAGCGTAGCCCATGGTAGCGCCAAAGGGCTCGTATTCGTATTCTGCCACCGTCTGACCAGTGCTGTTGGTGACGAGCACGGTCGAACCGAGGACATCGGTGTGGATATATTGAATCGTGCCGGAGACGAAGATTTCGGCTATCGGATCGATACCATACACCATTAATTTCGAAACCGTGCCCGATGCGGTGATTTCATTGAGCACGCTTAGGCCGTAATTGAAATAATAGGTCGAGGCTCCATTGACTGTCTTTTTCACGCGATTGCCAAAATCATCGTAAACATACGCGAGGTTGTTGTCGTTTCTCGTCTGCAATGTCTGGTCAGTATAGTGGTAATTTATCCCGGATAAACGGTTTTGTTTGTCCCACGAATAGCTCGCGGTCAAAACATTTTGACCGGCTTTTTTGTAGGTTTCTGAGCTTAGGGCGCCATTGCTGTTGTTTACTGTGTCGACAGTCAATAAATTATTCGCATACTGGGATAATTCATTGGTGTTGGCGGTATAGGCATAGTTGGTAATGCCACTGGTCGAGCTGACCATTGTGCGATTACCCCAGATATCGTAGGTGTAGGTGATATCGGTGGAGCTTGAGATATTGGTATAATCCACGCCGGTTAATTGTCCGAGGTTGTCATAGCCATACTGAATAGTGCGGCCATTGAGCGATCTCACACTCGTTCGATTGGACTCGGCGTCGTATTGGTATTCTTCCTTAAATAGGGTCGAGGTTGAACCTTTGGTTTCAATAGATTTGACGCGATTTAAATTGTCATAGACATAATCTGTGGTCACACCATTGCCGAAGGTGGTTTTTAATGGTTTTCCGAGCGGTGAATAAGTGTATGACGCAAGAGTATTGCCTAAGTAGGAAATATTGTCCAATAATCCCCTGTTATTGTAATTATATGTCAAAACCCGACCGCCGGCATCAGTGAGTGTCTTTAACTGCCCATCTTTTTGATAGGTCTTGCTAATGGTGCTGATAGTATTTAATCCGAGCAGTAATTTACTCTCACTGCTGACGCGATTGAGGGTGTCGTAAACATAATCCGTGACTCCACTTTCATCGCTCAGATGTGTCAAGTTATTCCAATTATCATAGGTGTAGGATATGTCGACACCACCAGTGAGATGTTTGGTCGTCATTCGATCGAGCTGGTCGTAATCCAAAGTCGTGATGACATTATTGCCATCGGTATAGGTAGCTTGGTTGCCATTGGCATCATATGTCCATTTTTCGGTCTTGTTTCCCGGATAAGTGATTTGTTTGACATGGTTTAATTCGTCATACTGATAGCTGGTGGTCTTGGTGACGCCGACGGTGACGGATAGTTGGTTGTTGTTGTCGTCATAGATATAGCTGGTCACTGTACCCTGTGCGTTGGTCTCGGTGGTCAATCGGCCCAGTTGATCATATCCATAGCTGTTCGAGTAGCCCAACTTGTTAACTTCGCTGGTACGATTTCCCATCTCATCGTAATTAAATATTCGCACACTGCTCGATGCGTCGGTAACGGTGTGTAAACGATTTAAGTTGTCATAGCCGTAAATTGTTTTTGTGGTGTCAGGATAATCGATTTCAATCTTGTTATTTCTGGAATCATATTTGTATCCGGTCACGATATTTCCCGGAGCTGTTTCAGAAGTCAGGCGATTGAAATCATCGTAAATGAATTGGGTCGTCAAGCCCATCGGATCAGTCTTGGACTTGATCAAACCGCTATCAAAATAGGTGTAGGTAGACGATGAATTATCGGCGTAGATTTCCACGGTCTTGCGATTCAAATTATCGTAAGTAAATTGAGCGATATGATTTCCGGCCGATCCGTCGCTGTTTTTTCTATCAATCGATTTAATCAAATTACCGCTGGCGTCATAGTAATTTTCCGATACTTTATTATTGGCATCGGTCACTTTAATCAAGCGATTGGCGCCATCGTAAAAATAGCTGATACTTTTTCCATATGAATTGCGTAGATTGCCGTCGCTGTACCCGCGCGGATTTAATTCGGAAATTTTATTGCCGACATTGTCATAGTATACAGTGGAGGTGTTGCCACGCGCGTCAACTGTGGAATATAACTGATCATTATAATCGTACGAAAATTTCGTGGCGTTATTATTGCCATCAATTTGCTTGACAACTCTGCCCAAACCGTCGTATTCCCATTTCAAAGATATGTAAGTCGAAGCGTCGATATATCGGCGCTCTTCGATCTTATTTCCACGCACGTCGTAAAAATACATCGTTTTTTTAATGGCAACGCCGGGATTGCTATTGGCGGTCACTGTTTCGCTTAAAGTCAAACCGTTGGCATAATAGGCGTATGTGACGGTTTTTAATGAGTCGGATTTTGACAACAAGCGATTGGCAGAATCGTAATTATATATTGTTTCGGCGCTATTCGGGTCAATTTCTTTTTTTACTGTGCCGAGCCAATCATACTCGCGTCGATTAACGATATTTCCGGTAATAGAGCTTTCCTGAGTTACCGACATCAGGCTGGAATTAATATCTGTATCGTAAACAAACCGGGTAACATGACCCAATTTATCTGACTGCCAATCCTTGTGGCCATTCGCATCAAAATGATAATTTAGCGTCTTATTGTTCGGATCAATTTCGCGTCTCAAATGACCCCGACTATCATAGGCATAAGTGGAAACATAACCACGCGGATCAGTTGATGATGTCACATTGCCATACCCATCATATCCAAATAATTTGATAATTGTTTGACTCGTCACTCCGTCCACAGACAACACGGTCGTATCTTCTCTTTTGCGATAGCCATTCGCTGTATACTGGTAATTTGTCACCTGACCATTGCGATCTTTAGCAGTCAAAACATTTCCTTTGGCGTCATAGGTGTACACATCGGATTTGTTCAAATAATCCGTGCTGGTGACAATATTTCCGTAAGCATCGTAAAGAAAAGATGCCGTTCTTTCTAAAACAGTGCTATCCGACAATTTCGTCGCGGTTTCTTTTTTGCTGGTTAATTTATTGAAAGTATTTTCGTAAGTATTAACAATGACATTGTGCCACGAGCTATCCGGCAAAACCGTTTGTGTCAACCGACGCTTGGTATCGTATGTATAGGTGGTGGTATTGCCGAGCGCGTCTGTGTATGCGCTTGGCATGCCATTGCCGTCATATGTCCAGCGTTCAACATTCGAGCCTCTTTCGCGATAAATACGCAATTCATCACTGTTAAAACAAAGTTTTTCGTTGTAATTATCGTTTAAAGCGCGATAATTTTTTAATAGCGTGCAGTGCGTACTCCCCGGCGCGACCGGATCAGCGGTTGTGGTGTAGGATATTTCGTAAATCAACCGCTTATCACTTGGCCCCAGGCGAGGATTTTTTTCATATTGTTTAAGCACTTTACCTTCGCTGTCATAATCGTTATACAAGATTGTCCCGCTGGCATTCGTATAGGTCAACAATTTGCCATCGGACGCGTAAACATAATTATTTAAGGCTGATTGAGATACTCCCTCAAAGTGAGTGAAATTTGTCACAGATACTAAATCGATCGAAGTCGCGTCGATGACATTGTAGTTGTACTTTGCAATCAATCGATCAGCACCAGACATGGATTCGTGTACTTCAAGCACCTTATCCCAAGTGGAGGTGGTCGTATCGGCCGGATAAACAAACGACAAAACTCTGCCGGCAGAGTCAGTGACCGTTGTCAAAAGCGGAACACCGCGAGTCACATCGGGATTACTATAACCGAAAGTCAGTGTGTTGCTATTGGTGTCAGCAATGGTATTTACCATGCTGATGTTATTGACCGTGTTTACGCTAAATGAGTATTTAATTCCTTCCAGTGTCTTATAGATAAAATTACCACCCTCTTTGTAAAATGTTTCGGTTTCACCTTTGGGCGACACAAAGGTTGTCCCACCGTCGCTGGTGGTAAACACAGATGACTGCGCGCCACCTAAGTAAACTTGGATATTTAAGGATGAAGGATCCTGGTAATAATAGATATTATACGAATGACTCCAGCCACGACCAAGACGAGCGTTGCGATCAAATAATTTACTATTGTAGGTGCGGGTGTAATCGATTTTGAAGCCGGGGCCGTTGGTAACCTTAAAATCAGGCGCTTCTAATTCCAGTGCGCCGTTGCGTAGATTTACCGGATCAGCGCCGACATTTTCCTTGTCAGTGGGCTTACTGTAAAGCGGAGACGGAAATTGACTGTAACAATGAGTGCGGTCGGATGCGGTAACCGCTGTGCCGCAAATAATTTCGGCCAGGTCATTCAGGCCGTCATTATCCGTATCCGGTGCGGGCGTGCTACTACCGCCACCTCCGCCACCACCGGAATAATTATACTGCATTACAAATAAAGTATTTCCGGAATTCACCTGATTATTTGTTTCATTTGATTCGGTGATTGCGAGATTGGAATCAATGGTGACGCGAATATAGTATGTACCGACATATGGCATACCACTCGGAATTGTTCCGGTTAGCGTCACCGAGCTATTATACCCGGCAGAAAATGAGCTGGCGGATGCCGATAAATTGGTTAATGGATATGTTAGTGAGGAATTTGATGCGTTAACTAATTCAGCTTTAAAAGTAACACCCGAAGCGCTAACCGTGCCCAAATTTCGCACTTGGGTAATAATACTCAATGTTTGAGCGGTTGGATAATAATCGGAATAATGAAGACTGGTGTCGTTGATTGAGGCGCTCGTAACAGTCAAATCCGGCCTTCCTGAAACAGTGATCGAACTAAAATAATATTGGTTATTACCTTCGTTGCTTTCAGTGACAGCGTTGCCGGAGTCAATGAAATAACTCAAATAATATGTGCCGGCTGCGGTGTCAGGTGGAATTGTATATGTAATAGTTTTATACGATGTGCTACCACTACTCAATGCCGGAATTGAGCTACTCCCTTTTGCACTGGAATACGAAACTGAATCTTTGGTAAAATAATAACTAAATGTACTGCCGGCGGCCGACGAATTTCCGTTGTTGATTATTGTCGCCGAGGCACTGATGGTGTCGCCGGGGGAATATGTGTACGATGAGATGCTGTCGGTTGATCGGGTGAGATCTATAACTGTAAGAGTGTTTACGGTTATGGGATTAGCTCCTTGCCAGCTATTGTTTCCCTCATTACTTTCACTCACCGCATTATTTGCATCAATTATATAATACAAACAATATTGGCCACCAGATAAATTTGATGGAACAAGGTAATTTACGGTTTGTGCATCCACGCCATTCGGAGACAAATTTGGAACAGTAACTTGACCCTTAGCATTTGATGTATTATAGCATGTAGCAAGTGGATTAAAATAATATTTAATCACACTAGTCTGACCTACGCTGACAGTGGAGCTATTTTTGGTTCTAAATGTAATTGACAGATTCTGACCAGCAGTAATAGTTTGAGGTGTGAATGTCGTGAGGTTGTCAGTCAAATCAGGGAGGGTCGGCGTAGATTCAACATACAAATATGGCCACTTTGAACTTGTCGCATATCTTGTCGAATAAAATTTAAAATTTCGCTCTTTGGATGTCCAAGAATACGGGGGTGTAGGGCCAGATGTCCAATTTTCAGCAGGCTCCACCAATAAGCCATTATTCGATAAAGTTCCATCCTTCCAGCCTTGAACAGTTGTCGTATATATATTCCACTCATGTAGGGTATTTACGGCCGTTGCAGTATTTACATCAAGTGGATCACCGGCAAAAGTCAGTGCCCCTTGAATCGAACTGTATGCCAGTGTTGTTGAATTGGTCCAATATGTATTTATTTGTTTTGGCCGCATAGAAACGGCTCCAGAATAATTATTCGGAGCACACACTGCTGGGCCAGCATAATACATTCGTAACTTTGCCATGGTTATTGTCTGCCCGGATGGAATTTCATTCAGATTAAACTTTAAAACTGCATGACGAGATGCGGCCCCAGATGGCGGTCCGCACGGATCACCAGTCGCGGCAATCATATCATATCCCATGAACAAATTTGCGTTTGTGATATCCTGACTAGTCAAATATCTCAAATAGAAATTTTGAACACACGAACCACCCCCAGACTTACAAACATTGTAGGTAGGATCAATTGTCACCGGATATACGACATTAGAATCCATTAAAAAATTACTTTCAACAACCAACCCGATCATTAAACTCCTGCCATCACTCGAAATTCGAACTATTTGGTTTAAATAAATCGCAGCATTTTCTCGGTAGTCAGTATCAGGATTTTTATTGTCAAACATTACAGCCGGAGTAATTGACATAGTATTTTCATCTGCAAGCCTAATGTCTACGACATCTTTTGACATCACCTCGTTGAATAGTTCCTTTCCTCCAACATAAACCTTTGCACCTGTTGGAACTACGATAGAATCCCAAAAAATTAAACTTTCATTTTTATTCAATCCAAACGGCTGCTTCTTTATAATTATTTCTTTGCTTCTTGAATTCGCAAAGTCCGTAAAGTTAATATCAATATTGTCAAAATAATCGGTAAAGTTTGTATATACAGCAACAGACCCTTTCTTTTGTGAAAAATTCTTTCCTTTTCCGATGACAATACTTTTTGCGTTAATATTTTCCAAATTTCCGCCAGTAATCGTAATGGATCCGGCATCAAAGTCCATCTTGAAATTATATGGACCAGTGGCATTCTTTTTTAAACGAGCGTTTATTTTTTCATCATGAAACACGCTCCAATTAGATGGTCTTTGTTTTTTTATACCATTCGAATCGGTATAAATCAAACGGGGCTCCTCATAAACCTTGTACACTTTTTTTCCGTTAGACAAATCAGCCTCGTCTAAATAGTCACTTTTTACAGAAAACTTTAAACTATCATAATTTGTATTTTGTTTGTTTATTGCAGGCAAACTTAGCGATTGAGATGGCTCGGATAAAATAACTGGCGATACACTTCCTTCGGAAAGCGCTGCCTCCACATGACCAAACCAGACCAACCCCAGACAGATCGCAATCACCGCCAACCCCCTAAATTTGTTGTGCGTCATAGATTTGTATTATTTATTGAAAATTATTGATAAACAAAAAATCCCCATAATGGGGATTAAACACGATAACGCACAATATATCCGGCAATGCCGTAATTCGGCGACAATATGTATATAGTGAATTGGTTGCTTGTGACCATACCACTAACATTAATGCCTAAGCGTTGCATTTAGTTAACCACAAATATACTTGATTAGCAAATACGGCTGTGGATAACTCTGAAACACTATTTATACCAAGTAAAAACACACCAAAAGACCGAGTAAACCCAAAGTCTGCGCAATCACATGGGGGTGTTGTTTTCTTATCTCAATAAAAATCTTTAAAATCAAAGCCAGACCAAAAAATATTATAAAAGATAAATAAATCGAACGAGTCAAATCAAACATACTGGTCAAAGATCCAAGTGAATGACTGGCGGTCATATATTTCTGCATCGGAGTCGGCCCGCCAAATTTGACCACCCCCGCAGAGGTCGCGCTCGCAGTCTCCCCTACCAAATTCGTGGTCGTTGCCAAAATATTTTCGCCAGCCACTTTTTTTAAAGGCGTCTCAATATTTTTATTATTATTATTAATTAAAAAATTTATACGGATAGCTTCAGCTTTTTTTCCACTTACAGTCGCTGGCAATCCCAAATGCTGGGCAATATATACGGTCGGCACACCATCGTAATATCCACTCTCAATTCCGATGCCTAAGTCAGTAAAATCTTTGTCAATCAAATTCGCTAAATGAGTCGGACTCTTGACCCAGGCATCCACAACCTCCCGCGCGTCCGCAAACCCCATTGCCAGGTTTTCGCCCGCTGTCTCATAGTCATACCCCGCTTTGCCCAAAAAATACGCTAAATTGCGCTGTTTTGGCCCTTCGTGAGCAAAATACCCGTTTGAGGCCATATCCAACGCCTTGGCGCCGGCAGAACGATCCAAAACTACCGTTTCAGACATGGTCGGCAAACCCTGCCTCTCGCGAATCTCATTGGTATAGGCGATGATTTGGCGTTGCTCCTCGACCAGAACATCCGGCATCACAAAAGCCTCCAGCGGTAACAGCAAGACAAAACCAACCACCAATACTTTCATCGCGACAAATACTCCGGCGTAAAAAACCGCTCTTTTGGTATGCAAAATATGCGGATGGTAATTATTGCCGCGATGAGGGATAAAGTATTTTTTCAATGTCTTACGCATGAAGATATTTTAGCACAGATCCGATCAAAAAACCACCCCGACTAAGTCGAAATGGTTTGATGCTTATTTAGAAGCTTGGTATCTCTTTACCGCGGCGGTCGTGAGAGTGCCGTAGAAATTTGTCGTGGCAAAATTTTTGTTGAAGTAACCGAGCGCCTTTAACTTTGCTTGCATGTCTTTGACTTTAGCGCTCGATTGCCCCGGCTTGAGCGTGGCGATGAGAGTATCGAGGCTGGTCACTTGCGTACCCAGAACTTGTTTGACTGGCGTCGGCGCTACTTTGCTGGCCAAATATTTCTTTACGGCGTCGGCTGTCATTTTTCCGTAAAAATTTGTCGGCTTGAATGTCTTGGGAAAATATCCCAATTTTTTCAGCTCGTTTTGCAATTCTATTACTTTCGCGCTTTTCTGATTTAATTTTAGCGTAGCGATCAAAGTGTCTAATTTTGTAATCTTTTCACCGAGCACCTGTTGAGCCGGCGCAATCGTCACTGTCGGCACGGTGATCAGGGTCGTGGTAGCCACTACAGTCGTGACTGCCGGAATATTAATCGTCAATACATTGGAAAAATATCCGCTCGCGTCTATAAATTTCACATAAACCGTCTTGGCGGTGGTACCAGCAGAAAGCGTCCAAAGCTTACTCGTGGAATATGTTTCTTGAGATGCGCCGGCAAAATCTGCCGTATTGGAGATAGCCATGCGCACAGCATTTGGCCCACCATAGAGACTCAACTGAACTTGATTGAGAGTGTTGCGGGTCGCTCCAGTGGCGATTTCAGCGCGCAACACCACGCCAGTCGGCACAACGAAGGCTTTGAGGGTGGTATCGATCGGGGTGGACGGACTGGGAGACGCTGAAGGAGCTGGCGGTGTTATCACAACCGGATTCGTTGTCTGGGTGTAGGTGACAAACGATGTAAAATGTTTGGTCCAGATCACCAGATCGGAGCCGGAATCGATCTTGCATTCACTGCCGGCAGACAATGCGTCACCGGAGGCTTGAGTATTCGCGGAACATGTCGATGAGATTTTTGTAAATACTCCTGATCGAGAATATCCAACATCTTTTCCCGCTTGTCCGACCAAAGTAATTTTTACGGCTTTATCAAATGTAACCATCATATCACCAAAACCGATTTCAATGACCGATGATACGGTCGCGGTTTTTCCAGAATCAGCCGACGCGGTCACCGATGAATTACTCTGCACTTGTGGCAAGTTGATCACGCCGTTCCAGGTGGACGATGCGGAAGTGATCATCACACCCGCCGGGATAGCGACATCGACGCGACCGATCGAAGTAGTGGCGATAATCGCGATGGCAGTCGGCAAAGTGGCGACAGTGCTGGTGGAAGAATTTGAAGTTAACGCGGAAATATTGAGAGTGCCGTTGGTGACACCGGACGGAACCGAGATGGTCGAAGTAGTGATGTTGTTATCCCCCATCAATACTTGCGGATTGTTGATGCTTACCGTGGTATTGTCGACGAGAATCTGCGACGCAGTCGCTATCGGCAAAACAACGACAGTGCGAGTAACAGTCGGAGCTAAATTTCCAGCAGTATCGGAAACATTGTATGTGACGGTGTAGGTACCGGCGGTTGATGTGTTTACTGAATTTACCACTTGAATACTCGCAGTCAAATCGCCGTCGACGGCATCGGTGGCGGTCGCTCCGGCATCAATATAATCAGTTCCTTGGTAAATTTCCATATTACTACCGAGAAGAGTGATGGTGGGGACGCCTTTGTCGATGTTGTTTACAGTAGCTACTGTAAAGCCCAATCTATGATCATCGGTAAAATATACAAAAGCAAAACTACCATTTTCAGTGAATACATGCTCGGATGAACTCATCATGTTTAAATACTCATTTTCGCCATGAAAATATGCGACCACATCTTGATTCGTCGTAGAAGTAACTGAGTAGGCCACTGTCCCGGTGGGTACACGATAGTTCTCGTCAGCCAGTGTTATGAACGAATGATCATCTTTGGCGGCACTCGTCCATTCATTTGATAATTTATTACCAAACATGTCCTCAATTTCGGAACCGAGGTTGAAAAAATATTTAGTGTTAGGACTCATTAGTTCATAACGCTTAATCGATACGCGCGTGTTATTGTCATCAATCGGATAAAAATTTTGGTCCCAAGACATCGTTGGATACTCATCATGCCTTCTGATCATTTGTACATTAGCGTAATTATACAATTTTTCAACATTTATCGGCTTCGAAAACAATATGCTCGGAGCTGAATCAAGTGGAACATCAATCTGACCATTGTTTACGCTTGTTGTTGCAATCAGAGGCGCATTAATGATATCGGGATTAAAAGCGTAAAAAGCATTAATAATTTTACCACTGGCAATCTTCCCACGCAATGATTCGAGTGGAACACCATTGTCCATTAGGGACTGTTTAACTTGGGTGGCTGTTAAATCCGGATGGTATCCCCACAACAGACTAGCAACGCCGGTTGTATACGCGGCTGCCGGTGAAGTGCCAATAGAAGATCCGTATCCTTCACTATTACGATCTGCCTTCTCGATAATCGTATTGTAAATCTTGCAGCCGGCATAATTATTATCAGTGTCATTAGTAACCCATCTAAATCGAAAAGCGTAATTACTCGTCAGGTAATCTTTCGACAAGATAACACTATAACCGTTTATTGCCTCCCCGGAATAATTATTCTCAGGGGAGCTATCATTATCCAAAACAAACTCATCAAACCTTTGAGCTGGATAATAATCAACTCCATTCGATGTCATTTCAAGTGATAAATAATCTGTCCATGAATACTCGGAATACTCGGAATACTCCGTATCACAAGATAAAAATATCGAAAAACGAGCAGATAACGCATCCCCTAAATCAATTTTTTGGCTCGTTACATAGGTATCAGTGTTGCTCAAATAAGGAAAACTATTTTTATCTGGTATTAACAACCCATAATATACCACCCCATTTATTGTACTTGATGGAATGTACCAAAAATCCTCGTCATTTCGTAGCCAGCCATTCGGTATATTGCCATCTCCTGGTTTATCAAAATACTCAGTATATTTAGCCGAGTAAAAATCAGTTGTGTACAAATATTCTCCCGGTGCCCCAATGTCGACTGAGTTGGCACCGTAATTGGAAAAATAGGAAACACCACTCATATCTTGTGACCAATCGGTTGGAATATGTTCACTTCCGACACTGGCCACGGAAATTATATTATCCAAATCATAGCTGGCCGGATACATCGGCTCAACATCGTTGTCGGTACCATCGTTTCCGGCAGACGCGATCACCAGTCCACCGGCATCTGAAAATCGCTGAAAGGCTTGACGCTCAAGCTCAGATGACCCACCACCGAAACTGGCATTAATAATTTTTACATTATTATTTATTGCGAAATCAATAGCATTGATTATGCTATCAATTTTTAAACCATCATCATCACCGACGCGTAATGCCATTAATTTTGCGTTCCAATTGATACCTGAAATACCTCGATGATTGTTTGATTCAGCGGCAATGATACCGGCCATATTTGTACCATGACCAGACTCGTCAACCGGGTCGTTGTCGTTATCAAAAAAATCCCATCCATGATTAGGACATTGCGATGTCTCGTTCAACTCATTTTTACAATTTGAACCATCCCACATTTTGTTTGACAAATCAGGGTGTCCATACGAAATACCTGTATCAATGACAGCAATGACCATCTCAGGCGTGCCAGTAGTCACATCCCAAACAGCGGGAAGACCGTATGTAGGAAGCCGATAATTTGAAATATAATCCTGAGTAGAGTCAGGTTGTTCCTCCGGCATAATCATTAATTTTTTTCGCAAATTCTTTTCGACCACTTCCACTCGCGGATCATTCTTTAAAACCTCAATGATATCATCGATATTTTCTGCATCTACGGTTTTTAGTCGCATTATATTAGAAATATTTAGCAATCCATCGATAGAAAGTTTCATTTCGCGAGCAAAATTCTTCGCCTTACTTGCGTCCTTCACATCTTGCAAATTGATGACCGATTTATTAAATTTTACTAAAATTTCACCGTCGTTTTGATTTGCATCTATACTATTGGACACACTTCTAATAACAGATTTGATGGTATCACGCTTATTTATATACTTGCTCGCCTTGATATTAACAATGTCATTTTGATTAATGTCACTTAAAATTCCTGTTTTTATTTTATTCACATCTGTGACAGTGTTGGTAGCAGCAGACACTTTGGTGCTTATTACAAAAACGAACTGAACAAATATAATTAGAACAGCCAAGTATGAATATTTTCTCATAATTTTGTAAATTAATTAATTATCAAAAAACTCCCTCACGGGGAGCGATTATGACAACCTCAAATCATTGAGGGTAATAGCGCCTATAAACAAAAACAAAATACTGTATTTACTGCTATTCATAAATATATGAATTACAAATTGAGTATAGCATAAATTTGATACTATGTCAATATTGGAAGGATTTTTTGAGTTATCCACAAGCCTGATTTGACCCATTTCATTATCGATGATATTCTTAAATTACAACTAATTTATCTGTGGAAATGGGGTGATATTCCCCTACTGTGCCGCAACGGTAATGTCTCGACTTAGTCGGGAACAAGTCCGGTCTTCAGATAATCCCGACATAGTCGGGAAGCCCGAGCAGGACATTTTGGCGTCTTTTCTGTTCGGAGAGATGTTTTTTATTATGAATCGAATTTTGGTAAAAATATTTTTGGTTTTGATGGTAATAACCGGCGTCAGTGCCGGACGCTATTTTTGGCCGACAAATTATCTTCGCAGTGAAAGTGTCACGATAAATACTAAAAAAAATATAGATTCTTCGTCTTTGTCTCAGAATGACAGCGGTAAAAAGAATTCTTCGGTTTTGCCATCCCTACCGGCAGACAAGGCTCAAAATGATAATATCCCCACCAAACAGCAATTGATGATTTCGACTGTCATTAATGTCGGCACGACCACTTATCCCCTGTCGATAGCTCCATCAACAACTATTTATGATGCCATGCGCCAATTGCAGATCGACTCTCGTCAGCCATTTTTATTTTCAGCAAAACTATTTTCAGGAATGGGATATTTTGTGGATGAGATAAATGGGATAAAGAACAATCCGAATACCAATCAATATTGGATTTTATTTATTAACGGCCGATCGTCCGCGGTGGGCGCGTCGGCTTATTTCATAAATGAGGGAGATGTAATTAATTGGAAATATGTCACACCGGAATTTTAATTTTGCAAGGTTGTTAAATAGTGGGTTATTCGTCGCTTTTGTTCTCGCGATAACATCGGGTTTCGTGCTATTTTCAACACCTGCCCAAGCGGAAGAAACTACATCGTCGACACCAACGGATGATGAGGTCGCTGTGCAGCTAACTGTGCGCTACCAAGATCAAATTGTCTTTATCGGCCCGGTCAACATTCCAACGACTACGGAATTTGTGTTTCAGAACGGAGCGGAAACAGCGACCGGAACTACCGGTGTCACCGCGCTGGCGGCACTCGTAAACGCGGACATCAGCAGTGATAATTTTGCGATCAATAAAATCGACTATTTCTCATCAATGAATAGCTACTTGATTTCTTGCCTGCGAATCAATGATGGCACCGACGCCTGTAACAATTGGCAATATACCGTTAGTGGCACCTATCCATCTCTTAGCGCCGACCAGCAACCCATTGCCGTTGGCGATCAAATATATTTCTATTTTGGCGATCGTCACCAAATCGATATTTCCACGACATCGATTTTTATCGGCGAAACTGTGACCGGAACGATCAAAGAGTATAATTATAATACCAACGAATACAGCCCTTTGCCCACTACAGTGCTTGGCCTATTAGACACGAATGATACTGCTATTTTGACCACCACAACCGATAGTAATGGCGACGCTATATTCACAGTCGCTACTACCGGCACATTTCATATTGGCATGGAGGTGACATCAACCTGGGGGGCATATTATTGGCCCAAAAGCATTGATTTTACCGTGATAGAAAATTTCTCGCCGAGCTCAACCACCACCACAATTGACACAGCAGATATTCAACCGGGTGGTAACGGTGGTGGAGGAAATTACACTCCCGAGTACAAATTCATTGACATTGATCGCGCCTTATCGTTTTTGTCCGGTCAACAGATTAATGGGTATTTTAGTTCCAATTTACTGACCGACTGGTCGGCATTGGCGTTCGCGTCATTTGACTCAAACACAACCACGGCTTTGATAAAAAATTATCTAATTTCCCATACCGATTCAGCCGGCGGATTAAATTCGGTCTCGAATGATGCTCGGCGCGCGCTGGCGCTAATGGCGCTCGGAGTGAGCCCCTATTCCGGCACAGCGCTCAATTATATTAAAAAAATTACTGATTCATTTGATGGGGCGCAATTTGGCGACGCATCGATTTACAATGACGATATTTTTGCGTTGTTAGCTTTGATCAAGGCCGGTTATACCGCCAATGAACCAATTATTCAATCTGATATAAATTTTATTCTCTCTAAACAAAAATCGGACGGATCGTTTGATGGTACCGATCTGACAGCGGCGGCTGTTCAAGCGCTTGAATTGGCAGATGATGTCACCGGCGTGGATACGGCCATAATGAAAGCCAAAGAATATTTGCTGACGCGTCAAAACACCGACGGCTCTTTTGTCGGATCCGACCAGGTGATCACTACCGCTTGGTGCGCGCAGGCATTGAGAGAAAATACCGACGCGTTTAAACGAGGAAATAATTATTTATTCTCTAAACAAGCGGCTGACGGCGGACTTTCCGGTGACAAAGATATTTTTTCTCGTGTTTGGGCGACGGCATTCGCAATTCCCGCCGGACAAGGTAAATCGTGGGGTATGATTTTGAAAAATTTTAATCAACCGATTATCGTGAATGACAGCCAAGCATCAACGAGCACGAACACCATCCAATATCCAACTTCTACCATAATTGTTACTGGGGCTACTACTACGACCATCGCTGAGCCAAAAACAATTGATTTTACCTCATCGACTGATGACATACCCCAAATTATTGAAGACAAAGAGATTAAAACCACCCCATCACTAATAATTAAAAAAATGCCCACAACCACTACAAATACGCCAAACACAGTCGGTCCAATCATTGAATCATATAATTCCCAAATTGCTCCGCCCAAAACAATCATCGACAAACTGCCGCTCGATACCCCGACGCGCGCGACTGCCAAAAAAATCATGATGATATCCGGTGGCGGCACGGTGGCGCTTGGATTGTATCTGGGGTTGAGATTACTGCGCAGTGTGCTATAATTAGCTGGCTATGCTTAAATTATTAATTGACGAATAATATGATACAAAAAAATCAAACCACTATTGCCATTGTGTTATTGCTAATTCTGGGCGTTGCCACGCGGTTTTTACCGCATCTGGCGAACTTTACCGCCATTGGCGCTATTGCCATGTTTGGGGGGTTGTATTTGCCTCGTCGTTGGGCCGTAGTCGGACCGATGCTGACCATGTTGGCGAGCGATATATTTATTGGTTTTTATTCCTGGCCAATCATGTTGTCGGTATATGCCGGATTTACGATCATGGGGCTGATCGGATTAAAAATTCGTGAAAATAAATCATTGGCCAAGGTCGCGATCGGAACGATCGCCGGCAGTCTGTCGTTTTTCATTTTAACCAACGCGAGTGTGTGGGCCTTTGGCACCATGTACACACATAATTTATCCGGACTGATTCAGTGCTATACCATGGCGCTCCCCTTTTTTAAAAACAGTATGATGGGCGACATTTTTTACACCACCGCACTTGTCGGGTCATTGAACGCGATGATTTTTCTCAAAAATACCGGCAAATCAAAATCACATCTTCACATCGCAAACACCAAATAAAAAAACAGCGACAGTTATCTGTTTTCAGCACTTATGAGCGAAGCGAGCTTGGCTGAAAACAGATAACTGTCGCTGTTTTTTTTCTAACAAACTAAGCGTAGGGCAACGGCGGTGGCGCAGGCGTCACCGGCGCGGATTTTTCTTCGGCTACCGCGCCAGCGCGACGGAACGGACTCACCTCGAGCATTTCTACCGGCAAATTCATCGGTGGTTCGGCCTTCTTTACGCTCGTCTTTTGCAAAAGCGGCGTCTTTACTGATGGCAATGGGAAATGCCAAATCGTCGCCAATTCCTCAATATTCAAAATAAACGGACTGCCGCCGGATTTTAATTTGCGCTTTTTAAAGGCTGAAGCAAAAATGGTTTTTTTCCAATCCAGACGATATTTCTTAAATGTATAAAACGCCTTGGTCGCCCGATACGGCACAATGCCATTGCGACTCTGGGAAGAAAACTGACTAAACGCGCCGACAATACCATCCATACAGCGATCGGGATTGTAAATATCATGGCGAGCCATATATAAAACACGGATCTTTGATTTGTAGCCAATTTTGGAAATTTTTTGCTCCACCGCTTCGACCGTACTCTTGAGACCGGGAGGTAAATTTTGGACTGTACCGGGAACATCGGCTTTGTGATCCGTTGGCTCGGCCGGTAAAAATTCCCAATGCCAAATGTTCAAAATTTCCTGACCAATATATTTGGGAATACCGCCCAACGCCGAGTACCAAGGATCGCCGTGTTTCTCATCAGAATAAGCGTTGGTAATCAACTTTTTGACCACCTCAATTCCTTTCTTTTTCCACTTACTTGATGTCGGCTCGATGATTATTTGCAGCCATAAATTTTCACCCGCTCCAATCCGCGTAAAATTTTCTAATAATCCCCCCACCGGATCGGTAATGCTCACATCTTTCGACACGGTGTATTCGAATTCCGGATAAGTTCGAATCGGAAAAGCGTCCTTGTTGGCCAAACCAAACTCAATGCCAAAAATATCATATTTGGCATCCGGAAAACGACTGGGGTATTCTTTGACATAATCCTCCACTTCGGTGATCTCGGCCTCGGGATACTGCGCGTAAATCGCCGCCTCCACCAAGTCGCGATGCTGGGCTTCGGTGCGAATCAAAAACTGAATATAACCCTCGATGCTGACAATTTCAAAACTAAACCATTTTTGCTTTTTTCCCATCCAATAAATCTCACCGATACGCGGGGTGATCTCGGCGCCGCTCAAATGCGCGAAAATCTGCTCAATGGCTTTGTGGGTCTGGACAAAAAGCGGCGGCACATCGACAGCCAGCACCACCCAATCCCAGTGATGAGCGTATTTGGCCTCGCGATATTTGCGCCAGGCGATCTCGGCCATGGAAATAAACACCACGGCAAGAATCACCCAGCCAAAAAGGGCCATCAAAACTTTAGTGCTTTCAAGCGGAGGCAACGCAAACACCCATCCCCAAAAGGAGAGGTCGATGGAAAAAAATACAAGATCAAGAGTCATAAACCACCACGCGAATTATTTGTTCACAAAATTGAACGCGGCTCCGTAAATAATAATCAGACCAAAAGCAGTCCACCACCACTGATGCGGACCACTGATATAGCCCGAGTAATATGCGACTCCGCACAGCGCGGTCAAACAAATGGCCACAGCATGACGAATAAGTGTGTCACCCATATTCAAAATCAAATATAAAATTTCAAAAATGAAATCCTTGGCTTGTATATTATACCACAGATTGACATCTTGCGAAACAATAGATTGTCCACAACACAAAATACGCTCGAAAGAGAGCGTATTTTATAAACTTTTGATAGTACTGGGTATTAAGTGGATTTTACGCGGATTTATGTTGCCATTTCTCTACCAAAACAAGCATCGGAGTGGCGATAAAAATCGAAGAATAGGCGCCGGAAATAATACCAATGATCAAAGCCAAAACAAAGCTGTGAATAGTGCTACCGCCGAGGAAAAACAAGGCAAATAGCGGCAAAGTGGTTTTCATGGTGGTATTGATCGAACGCATCAGCGTTTCATTCAAACCGTTGTTCACCACATCGGCAAAATTGGCAGATCCGCGACGGATAAGATTTTCACGCACGCGATCATAAACTACGATGGTATCGTTCACAGAATATCCAAGCACTGTCAAAATCGCCACCACAAACGGAATATCCACCTCTGTGCCAAAATAATGACCAAGCAATGCAAATACACCCATTACCAATAATACATCGTGGACGAGCGCCACAATCGCGAGCACACCATACTTCCAACTGGCGACCGGTCGAGACACGGCGCGAAAAGCGTAGGCAATATATAAAATAATGCCCAAATTCACCAGAATAATCGCCCACAAAGCGCGCGTGCGTAATTGCTTGCTGACAGCCGAACCGATCGTCTCAAAACGATCTTCGCGCATGGTATTGCCATCAATCGCGTATTTCGAGCGCAAGTCGCGCAAAACCAACTGATGCTGATCTTCGGTCAAAAAACCGGTGCGCATAATCAGACTCTTGTCGCCGGATTTTTGAATGATGGCATTTTTTTGTCCCAGATCCTCCCATGTTTTTTGGATCAAATCGTGCTCCGGTCGGCTTTTTTCAAACGACACTTCGAGCAGAGAACCGCCGGTGAAATCAATACCTGGTTTAAGCCCCCACTTGGCCAAGAATACTACCGACACGATCGCCACGACCGCGGAAATAATCAACCAGACTTTGGAATACTTAATAAAGGGAATAGTCATAATACTTAGATCAAAAATAATAAATCAAAAATAAAAAATATTTATATTTGATCTTTGATATTTAAATTTTTATCTTTGGTGTAGCCCCAAAACAACCGATTGCCGAATTCACCGCACCACGGAGCCACAAAACGCATCAAAGTGCGAGTAATAGTGATCGCGGTAAACATCGAAACCAATACACCGATAGACAGCGTCACAGCAAAACCGCGAACAAAGCCACCGCCAAACCAAATCAAAAACACACAAGAAATCAAAGTGGTGATATTACTGTCGCGAATGGACGGCCAAGAGCGAATAAAAGCTTCTTCCATGGCAGTGCGCAATGATTTGCGTAAACGCAACTCTTCTTTTAGACGCTCGAAAATCAAAACATTCGCGTCGACCGCCATACCGACGGATAAAATGAAACCGGCGATGCCCGACAAGGTCAAAGTAACACCAATCACCTTGAAAATCGCGAGGGAAAGGCTCGCATAAAGCCCGAGAGCCAAGACAGCGATCACACCCGGCAAGCGATAATACACAATCATGAAAATAATAACCGCGAGAAAACCAATCAAACCGGCGTAAATACTCTTGGTGAGCGAATCACTGCCGAGAGAAGCGTCAATTTTTTGCTGGGAAATCAATTCCACCGGCACCGGCAGAGCGCCCGAATTGAGGCGTTGCGCGAGTAATTTCGCTTCGGTCAAAGTAAAGCCGCCGGTAATGACGGCGTCGCCGGTAGTGATCGCTTCATTCACGCGCGGAGATGAGATCGGAGTGCCATCGAGAAAAATAGCCACCGGTTTACCAACATTGCGGCCGGTCAAATCAGCGAATAATTTTGTTCCTTCGGCATTAAATTTGATCGCCACCTGCACATCTCCGGTCTGATAATTTTGCGACACCTCGGCGCGACTAAGCTGTTTGCCGGACAGGCCGGTATCTTTCCACTGCGCTTGCGGAGGCACCACATCAGTCTTACTCTTGGTCTTGATATAGACGCGCGCGACATCGTATAGCTTGGTGACTTCTTCGCCTTTTTTATAAATCAAGTGAAAACCAAATTGGGTCTCTACCGGTCCGACGATGGTTCCGCTCTTGGCGTCCCAGATCGCTTTTTCAAATTCATCTACCATCTGACCCTTGGAAAAACTACCCAAATCGCCACCCGATTGAGCGGCGCCCGGTTCGGTGGAATTATCTTTGGCAGTTTGAGTAAAATTGGTCGCATTGACTGTTTTAGCCAAAGCTTCAATTTTAGTTTTGGCTTCCGCTTTGGTATATTGGGCATTATCACAACCCTCGGCGCCAATATAACAAATCAAAATATGACTGGCGGAGACTTTCTTTTCTCCATCTTTTTCCGCTACGCGTTTCACGATATTGACACCATCAAAACTTTTGATCAGTGCCTGGCTCACTTCTCCGTCTTGGTGGGTTTTGGCCCAAGCGTAAATTTCCGGATAAACTTCTTGTTGAATAAATCCGAGATCACCGCCATTATTTTTACTCTGAGCGTCTTCGGTATATTGAGTGACGACCGCGGCAAAATCCGTTCCTTTTTTTACGGCCGCTAAAGCCAGGTTGGCCTTCGCTGTCGCTGTTTTATTATACGCGTCCATTTCTTTTTGTTCATCTTGGGTGAGGTCGCGCGCCGGTTCGTTATTTTCTTCTTTAAATTCCAAAACCGGAGTTTCGCCAATCATCTTGATGGCGGTATTGACATCGGTCACACCCGGAAGCTCGACAATGATGCGATAATCCTCGCCCACGCGGGTAGTCTGCACCAGTGGTTCGGCCACTCCGAGACCGCCGCGCACCCGGCGTTCGATCACATCACGCACGCCTTCGACGGCATCAGCCTGATCTTTACCGGCGATTTTGTCGGTCTTGGCCTGATAAATCAGATGCGCGCCCCCTTGCAAATCAAGGCCGAGATTAAATCCGGCGGACGGCAATGTGGGCAAACCGAGGTTGGCTTTGTTATTGACAAAATTGATGCCGGAATTGATATAGGACGGAAACACAACCACCAAACAAACCATAAGAAGCGCCACTGCCCCGATTGTTCGCCATCGAATCTGCGAACGAGTGATATTTTTACTAGCCGGCTGTGTGTATTTATTATACTTATTGGCCATACGGTAAATATTCAATAAAAACAAAAATAAAGGCACTCCTTTTTGACTGACAATATTCTATAACATTTCGGTATTTTTGGCAAGGGTCGCTACTTTCCACAGCACTGTTTATATTTTTTACCCGAGCCACATGGACACGGCTCGTTACGCCCAACTTTGGCTGTTTCTTTGCCCGGACCGCCGGAAGCCACTGTATGGATTACGGTCTGATTCGAGGCATTATCCCCCACTCCTTTAAATCCTTGAGTCAATGCGTCTTCTCCGCCTTGTAGCACTAATTTTTTATTGGATTGCTGTTTCAATATTTCCGGCGCCGCCTGCATACCTAAACTAATTTTATAAATACTATATACCAATTCTTTTTGGATCGCCGACAACAATTCATTGAACATGCGATAGGTTTCTTTTTTGTATTCCACCAAGGGATCATGCTGACCATAACCGCGCAGTCCGATACCGGTGCGCAAATAATCGATGGCCACGAGATGGTCAATCCACAAAGTATCGATCGCGCGCAATAACATCTGCTTCTCAATCTCGAGCATCAATTCCGGCTGACCGGCCGGTTTTACGAGTAATTCATCGTATTTCTCTCTCGCCAAACCCATCACATATTCGATAATCGCGGTGCGCGCGGTCACATCATCATGTTTTTGACCGGCGCGCGAACCGAGCGCGAGTAAATGATTTTTTTGCTCATCGGATAAAGCAAAAATTGTCTGCACGGTTTCGATAATTTCTTTAGTGTTCCAATCTCCCTCGCCCCCGGTATTGGTATGATAGGCGACAATGGTTTCAATTTCGTGTTCGATATATTCAAAAACAAGCGAGCGGAGAGATCCTTCGCTTTCGCTCAGAGCCTGCCCTGAGGGAATCGCAGGGATGACAGTACTTGAGTCAGCCAAACTGGCATTTTCTTTTTCAAACCGCTCCAATATCTGTCGACGCTTGCCGTAAATCACTTCGCGATGGCGATTGAGCACATCATCATACTCGAGTAAATGTTTGCGAGTGTCAAAATGAAAGCCTTCCACTTTTTTCTGCGCCGATTCGATTAATTTGGAAATGGTTTTGTTTTCGATCGGTTGATCATCTGGCACCCGCAATGTTTGCATCACACCGCGAATACGATCACCCGCAAAAATACGCATCAAGTCATCTTCGGTCGAAAGATAAAACTGCGTTTCACCCGTGTCCCCCTGACGACCGGCGCGACCGCGCAACTGATTATCGATACGGCGCGATTCGTGGCGCTCGGTGCCAACCACAAACAAACCGCCGGCCGAACGCACTTTATCGGCCGACTCGCTATCAGGCGGATTTCCGCCGAGAATAATATCCACGCCGCGCCCGGCCATATTGGTAGCGAGCGTTACCGCGCCGGCGCGTCCGGCTTGAGCGATGATTTCACCCTCGCGTTCGTGATTTTTGGCATTTAAAATCTCATGCTTGATTCCTTCGCGTTCCAGAAACAAACTAAGTGCTTCATTTTTTTCTACCGAAATTGTGCCGATCAAAACCGGCTGGCCGGCTTTTTGTTTGGCTTTCACAAATTTCGCGATGGCTTGATGCTTCGCTTCTTCGGTGCGATAAATACGATCCGGATGGTCACTGCGCGAGTTATTTTTGTTGGTCGGAATCACCACCACTTCCAAATTGTAAATCTTGCCAAACTCCTCGGCCTCGGTGACAGCGGTACCGGTCATACCCGAAAGCTTCTCATACATGCGAAAATAATTTTGAAAAGTAATCGTGGCCATCGTCTGGCTCTCGCGCTGGATTTTCACATTCTCTTTGGCTTCGATCGCCTGGTGCAATCCCTCGCTATAACGCCGACCCGGCATTTTTCTTCCGGTAAATTCATCGACGATCATCACTTCGCCGTTTTCCACCACATAATCCCGGTCGCGTTTAAAAAGCGCAAACGCTTTGAGCGCCTGCTCGACATGATGCACGGTGCGCATCCCGCCCTCGGCATAAATATTATCGATACTTAGCCACTTTTCCATCTTGTGTAATCCGGCATCAGTCAAGGTGCTCGAACGCATTTTTTCATCAACATTATAATCCTCGTTTTCTACCAATCGATTGACCAAATTCGCAAATTTATAATATACATCTTGCGCCTCCTCGGCCGGAGCGGAAATAATCAAAGGCGTGCGCGCCTCGTCGATCAAAATCGAATCAACCTCATCGACAATGGCATGGTAAAAAGGCCGTTGCGACATCTCCTTGAGATTGGTCACCATGTTGTCGCGCAAATAATCAAAACCAAATTCATTGTTGGTGCCGTAAGTAATATCGCAAGCATAAGCCTCCTGACGCGAACAGGATTGCAAAAATTCATTCTCTACCTTGAACATGCCTTGAGAGCGAAGATCTCTCGCTTCGCTCGGGATGACAGTTGGGTGCGCGTTGTATTTAAAAGAAACATTGAGCTGTTGGATCACCCCCACACTCATGCCGAGCGCGTCATAAATTTGGGCCATCCACACCGCGTCGCGCTTGGCTAAATAGTCATTGACTGTAACCAGATGGACGCCTCGGCCGGCGAGAGCGTTGAGATAAATCGGTAAAGTAGCCACCAAAGTCTTGCCTTCGCCGGTGCGCATCTCGGCGATCTGTCCGCGATGCAAAACCACGCCGCCTATGAGCTGAACATCAAAATGACGCATGCCGGTGACGCGCCTCGACATCTCACGCACGGTCGCGAACGCTTCGGGTAAAATATCATCGAGCGTCTCGCCTGTTTGCAAGCGATTTTTAAATAGCTCGGTTTGCGCGCGCAAATTTTCGATACTCAAAGCTTGCATCTTGGATTCAAAAGCGTTGATACTATCAACGATGGGCTGTATTTCTTTGACTGTTTTGGCGTTGGGGTCGCCGAAAATTTTGGTCAGTAGAGACATAAATTATTAGACTTTGAAAGGGTTAAAACTGGTGTCGGTATCGAACCGATCGTCGTTTTCTTTACTTTTTAAAAACTTTACCACGCGATAAGTCACCGGAGTAAACAATACTTCCACGCCGGTTTTAAAAATATAATTGGAAACAATCAAAGTAATAAGCAAGGATGTCGGCATCATGCCCCAAAATGCGATCGTGACAAACAAAAGCGAATCAATTAATTCACCCGCGACCGTCGAACCAATCGTGCGCGTCCAGAGCCATTTTCCTTCGGTCCAGATTTTCATCTTGGCCAAGATATATGAATTGGAAAAATTTCCACACCAATACGCGATGAGGCTCGCGAGCACGATGCGCGGAGTCATGCCCAAAATAGCGTCGTAGGCCGATTGATTACCCCAATCAGACGCTGACGGCAAAGCGCCGACAACCATAAACACGATAGCCATCGCAAAAGCGCTAAAGAAACCCAACCAGATCGCTTTGCGCGCGCTGCGATAACCATAAACCTCGGTCAAAATATCGCCAAAAATGTAGCTCAACGGAAACAAAATCGTGCCACCATCAAATGTGAAGGGGCCTAACTGCAAAATCTTGCTGGACGCGACATTAGAAATCAGTAAAATCGCGACGAAGAAAACGATAATAGTATCGAGGTGATGATATTTATTCATATTATATAATGCTCAGTATATCACGACCGGCCGGTTATTTCAAGTCCGAACCAAACAAAAAACACCCCTGAAAATCAAGGGTGCTTTTGTTGAAAGTAAAATTACAGAACCGCTTCTTTGGCAGCCTTGGCAACGCGAAATTTCACGACAGTGCGAGCCGGAATCTGAATGGTCTCGCCGGTAGCCGGATTGCGTCCCTGGCGAGCATTGCGGTGCACTTTCACGAGCTTACCGAGACCGGCAAGGGCGAAAACACCACTCTTCTTAACTTCTTTGTACGCCAATTCGACTAAGGCGTCTACTAATCCACCGACATCCTTTTTGCTGAGGCCGGTTTTCTCGGCGAGTTCAGCCAAGATGGCTGACTTGGTCATGCCTGCCATAAATTTATGACTTAAGAATTAAATAAGGTTTTGAACCTTGGTTTTATTGGGATATTATACACTCTATTGGATTTTTGTGAAACCCCTTGTAAATACCGGCCTGTGGATAAGTCAAAACTCCGACTATCGCGAATATTTTTTATTTTTTCTTTTTCACGGAAACTTTCTTGATTTTAGCTTTAGTTTTTAAAGATAAAGTTCCCATCGTTTCGATCTTGACGGATTTTTTCGGCTCGACAATCGCGACGGAAGCGCCCGATTCAACCGGAGCCAAGGCGCGCAAAATGCGATCTAACTTCACATTGAGCATTTCGAGCTGTTCTTTGAATTGACCGAGGTTCGCAGTCACCGGAGTCGGAGCTGACGGGCGATCAAAACGCGGACGAGAAAAACGATCGCCGGCCGGTTTGCCAAACGACGGGGCGCCGGCATCTTTTTGTTTGCGAAAACAATTATTGCAAAACACCGGACGACCATCAACCGGACGAAAAGGCACTTCGCACGGATTGCCACATTCACCGCAAACAGCGCTGTGCATTTGCGGACGATCGGACGGACCGCGCGCGCCACCAAAGCCCCCACGGCCACCGCCAAACCCACCACCAAAACTTTTTTTACCGAAACGGTCTCCGCCTCGATCCTTGCCAAAACGATCATCGTGTCCAAATTTACCCATATAATTATAGATAAGTTATTAATAAAGAAATTCAAGTATACCCTATTTCAGAGAAAATAGCAAGAGCTGGACCAAACCGGTATGATTTGGCGAAACGGATAATAAGTGCTAAGATTATAGTATTATGCAAACACCCTATCGCAAACCCGGCAAATATACCAATCTCCGCCCCGACCCCCTGATCACTTCAGATAAATTTTTAGAGTTACAAAACGAACTCCGACACCTGAAACACATCCAACCCAAAGCGGCCAACGATGTAGCCGCGGCGGCCAAAAATGGCGATTTCTCCGAAAACGCGGAATACCAACTGGCCAAAGGACGACTGCGCGGCATCAATGACGCCATTTTTCGGCTGGAACAACAGATAAATCAAGCGGAGATTATTACGCCCAAGAACAATTTTAACCAAGTCGAGCTTGGTCATCGGGTCATTGTCGAAAGCGGCGGCAAGCAAAAAACTTTTTTAATCTTGGGATCGGCCGAAACCAGTCCTGAAAACAATGTCATCTCCCGCCATTCGCCGATCGGATCGGCGCTAATGGGACACAGTGTGGGCGATACGGTCGCAGTAAAACTTTTTAATAAAGAGGTGAATTACAAAATTTTAAAAATCGAGTAACTTCGAACTATTTCAACAAGCGATCCAACTCGAGATGTTCGTTGACTGCGATTTGCTTGACAAAATCAGGCATGTGACTGATAAGAATAATCGCCCCATCGTAATTATTTACCGCTTCGGCGATCACCGGCAAGTGGCGAAAATTGATGTGGTTGGTCGGCTCATCGAGCACCAGCAGTCCGGGCTTCAGTAAAACCAATTTAGCAAAAGATAATAATCCTTTTTGCCCCTCGGACAGATCGGAAATTTTGTGATCCATGAGTTCGCCGGTAATGAGAAATCCGGCCGCCACCGCGCGCATTTCTTGAGTATTCATACCGTCTTGCAGACTCGCGAGGAGCGAATCATAGACAGCGCTATCAAAATCCAGCGTGGCAAAATCCTGACTATAATAACCGACCCGGGTGCCGGGCAATATTTTTGCTCCCTCGCTTAAACCATTGACGAGTGTGCGCAACAGCGTGCTTTTGCCCATGCCATTGGGACCGGATACGAGCAAACGCGATTTTTGACGCAGTAAAATATCCACCGGTTTGATAATCGGCTCATGATTGACGATAATTTTTACCGATTTGATCGTCACAATATCTCCCACAATCCCCTGCGCCGGAATCTCAAATTCACGAATAGTTTTATCTTCACGGCGAACATCCACTTTATTCTCTTCCATTTCTTCGGTTTCTTCTTTCAATTTCGACGCGAGCTTGCGCATCTTACCGCCTTTATGCGCGAAAAAGTTTACTTTGTCTTTGCGATCTTGAATTTGTTTTTCAAGTTGAGCGTTTTTCATTTGTTCGCGTTCGATGCGCGCTTGGATTTCTTCCACCACCGAATAATAATCGCCGACATACGCTTCGATTTTTTTGGTAAAAACATCGAGATATAATACGCCCTCGGTAAATGAATTTAGAAAATCAGCGTCGTGCGAAATCACAATCACGGTTTTGTCGTACATCACGAGAAACTGAATCAAATGGTCGATGCCGGCCTGATCGAGATTGTTGGTTGGTTCGTCGAGAAGTAAAATATCGGGATTTTGAATGAGCGCGTAAGAAAGCAAAAGACGCGCTTGCTGGCCACCGGACAAATCCCCCACGCGTCTATTGGTGGGAATATCAAAATTGACCGCTTCCATCGCTTTGTGGATTCGACTTTTAATGTTGCCCGGCACAGCGATAAAAGCCTTGGCAAAATACTGTTCGATATTTAAATCAAAATCAGCTCGATCAATCATCTGAAGCGCGGTACCGACAGAAGCGCTATTAGTGATATTTACTTGGCCACTCTTGGGTTTTAATTCGCCACGAATCAATCCAAACAGCGTGCTTTTGCCGGCGCCATTTTGACCCATGAGCGTCAGCTTCGCGCCTTTACGCACACTAAAACTGACCTCATCTAATATGGGCTTGCCCTCGCGGTGCTCAAACGATACATTGTCGAAACTTAAAATGACATCACTCGCCATACATACATGTTTGAGACACCAGTATATAGCAAAAAACGGCTAAAGTCAATATCGACATCGGCCTCTTATTCTTATCGATTTAGATAAGTAATGGTGAGCTGCAAAATCGTGGCGAACGACACCCAAAGCAAATACGGAATCTGAATAAAAGCTATCCAACGCGCGTGAGGATAAATAGCCACCATCGCCCAGATCAATGTGCCGAGCACCAATAAAATATCCACGGCGGCGAGCCAGTTATTTTGCAGGGTAAATTGGATCGGACTGAAAAGAAAGTTAAAAAGTAGATTGAGGGCAAATGGCAGGGCCACCAAAAGAGTGATTTGTTTGTGCCAAGCCATGACAAAAACCTTGCCAAACGAAATCGCGATCATCACATAAAGCACCGACCACACCGGACCAAATAGCCATGATGGCGGCGCCCACGATGGTTTGATCAGACTGGCATACCAGCTAACAGTATTGTTCATAAATACTAATTTAAATACGAATTTTCTTTAATTCACGGACGCAGTCAGAATAATCCGGCACATACTCCCCCACCAAATCCCAAAATTTTCGCGAATGATTGAACTGCCCGATATGACACAGCTCGTGCGCAACGATATACTCGGCCAATCGTTCCGGCAAAAACACAATCTTGTAATTAAAATTCAAATTGTATTTTCTGGAACAACTCCCCCAGCGACTGCGATTGTTGCGAATCGCCACTCGACCAATCGTAAAATTATAATGCGCGTTGACGCGAGCGATCAGAGCATGCGCCAAAACACGCGCGGTTTCGCGATATTGCAAATATTTTTTACGATTGCCTGCAACGCGTCGACGGCGACGATGGCGCACACGAAAAAAATAAAACATGCGATTATTCAATTAGCCATTTCAATCAGTTTTAACTTTTCCGACCGTGATAATTTTTTCAGTTTTATTTCCGCCTTACTGGCAGTCGAACGATTGCGGTATTTTTTGGAATAAACCAACTTTATCGGCCGGCGCGCGCGGGTATATTTGGCTCCGAGCTTGGAGTCATTGTGCTCGAGCAAGCGTCGCGCAAGGTCGGTCGTGATGCCGGCGTAGAGAGTCTGGTCCGCACACTCGAGAATGTACAAAAAATACATAACTATTTCGGGCACGGCGCGAATTCACATTTGGGGCCGGTGCGCCCCACGGCCGATCCATTGGGACAGATTTTGGCTTCTTCGGTACAGGCGCGCGGTGGTGTCATGTAAATTTTCGGCTCCGGCCACAACATTAAACTTAAAATTATAGTCGAGAAAAATACCGCCAGCCAAGCCACCGTGCCCACAAATAACATCACCGCTTCTTTTTTATTTCCCTCCAAATACCACCAAATCGGCCGACCAAACACCAGCGCGCTCGTGATCGCGGCCGACATCACGAATAACAACAACATCGCCACCGGCCCGATCCAGTGATTCATTTTAAGAAACCCTGTTTCCGCGCTACTCATGATGCCAATCACAAAAGTAATATAGAGCAAGGTGCCAAACGCGTTGACCAACGACCAGCCAAGAATTTTTTTGGACATATTATTTGATTAAATATATCGGACGAACTATTATCGGGCTGGCTCCGTTGACACTGTCGGCGCTTGGCGCGGGATCCATTTGTCTAAATTTGGCGAGACCTGAATTTGCTGAAATTGTTGCGGCCCTTTTTCCCACGGCATATCATCTTGCGCGCCGGTTAATTCCGAGACCTTTTGATCAAATTCCTGGCTCAAATTTTCCACCTCATTGAGGGCTTCAATCACCGCGTCCACATCCAGCGGTTGGGCCTTAAATAGCGCCTTCACGGCCACGGCTTGAGTTTTGGCTTGCGCCAATAAATCATTCAATTCGGTCACATCAATTTTTTTATTTTTCAGCGCTTTAATTTGTTGCGCCGCCTGGTTGGTTTGGCGCGTAAAATTGGTGTTAAACTGGCCAAAGTTGCCCATGGTCATAATAATTTTTTGGCTCTCCATCACATCATCCATCTGTCCAAAAAAATCATTTTGCGCCAAATCAAACGCGTCTTCGGCATTTTCCTGAATTTTAGCAACAGCCGCGTCGCGCGTTTCCTTTAATTTAGCCACGGCTGATTCAAATTGGGAATACACCGTAGAGACATCAATCTCTTTTTTGCTCAAACGAGCCGTCGTGGTTTTAGCGCGCTTTAATTCCGTGTTCAAACTTTTTAATTGACGATCCATTTCTTTGAGGGTCTGCGGCCAACGAGCAAGCATTTCCATTTGACCGCGATTTTCATCCAAATTTTGCACTAATTCAAAAATGTCTTGGGCGTTTTCCATTTTACCGGCTTTGATATCCGCGATGGCCGTTTTTACTTTGGCCAAATTTTCGGTGATTTCCACCGGCGCCGCCATTTTTTGCTTGACTAATTTGGCCACCTGTTTTTCAAACATTTTAATATTGCTTTCAATGCGTTTCATTTCCCGCGTAATGTTATCCATCTGCTCCAAATTACGGCGTTCTTCTTCCAAGTCGCGCATCTGGCTCCATAGATCATCCATATTCAAATCCTGCGCCTCGTCGGCGGAAGTGATGGACTGAAATTTGGTAATGAGCGCGCGTAACGCCTCAATTTTGGTTTTGGTATCGGCCGATATCGCCACCCCTTTCTTTTCAAACTTGGCCACCAAGGTTTCAAATTGCTTCAATTGGCGCGCCACATCGCTCGCCCCGCGTTTCACATCTTTGAGCATCCGCTCATTATCCGGACCGGGCTGTCCCGATTGCCCCATTGACTGCGGCTGGAAATTCGTCATCGGCTGGCCGGATTGTCCGCCGGATTGATTTCTGTTTTCCTGTTTGTACTGATCACAGCTGCCGGGTTTTTCCACACCATCGACCATGCAAGTCGGCGACGGATTATTCACTGGTGGCTGAGGCGGTTGCACTTGAATGGTATTATCAGACGAAATTGGCTGAATCGGTGCCAACGGTTGGATTGATTGATCGTTTGATGCGTCCGAAGACAGCGGCTGTAACTCCCCCGCTTCTTGCGCATGGACCGATGATTTTAATGATTGCACCGCGTCTTTTAAAATTTGCGGGATTTCCAGATAAAACGCCTGAGCCGGCGCGACCAATACTAATGCGCAAATTATCGTCATTAAACCTCCAAAATAATATTTCTTGGTCATATATTAAAATTTAAAAACATCGGCAAATTTACCAATCACCGGCAGGGGTTCTTGTTTGCCATTGACCGCATTGATAATACCGAGAATTAACAATACCAACATTCCCATACTAAAAATCCAGCTGATAGAAAACCAAAAGTAAAACGGAATAACCCAGCCCACAACATTAATTAGTACTGCCAGTAAAAATAGTACCAACCCCTGCTTAACATGATACTTCACGAACGCGTCCTTTTTGGCGTCGCCGGTAAGCAACGGCACGAAGAATAAGATATACGCGATTACCGCCATCGCGGTGTTCTTTTTGTCGCCGAGCGGCGAAATGATGTCTGCCATATGGATATTACTTAAGAATAAATAATTCAAAATTTAGGATGCACAATAAAATGCATGGTCTTGCTTTGGAAGCAACTGTTGAAAAATGAAACCGAAATGTCATATTCGTAATTTTTCAAAGTATACTTGTGGGTAGCGGTAATATTATTGTTACCGTTCAAAACAGGGTGATCATCGCCTTGACCCCAGCGTACGATTATCGGGTCAAAATACCGCGGCCCATCGCACCCTTTGGCTGTGCCGTAATAATTCAATTTGCCGCTAATCGTAAAAGTTGACAGTCCATCATCCGACACACTGGCGGTGAAACTGGGATATTTGTCGCTATTATCCGCTACCGGAACGGGAACCGATACCGCCGGCACCGGAATTTCCACTACCGGTATTGACTTAATCTCCGGAACAATATAATCCGACAGATTGTTGGCCGGCGCGGTGATGATAGTGCTGGTTGGAATAGTTGGCGTGATCACACTCTGATCAACATCCACCTGGGGCAAAGCGCACACCGGCGTTGACTCTGTTTTCGTGCCAGCCGGACACGGCCACTCTTGATCCAATTCCACGGCTTGAAGCGCGATTCGCAGGGCATTACATTCGGCGCTGTTATGACCGTATAATTCCTCGCAAGCCAGTGGCAAATTGCGATTCAGATCGCTAAATTGCGCGTTGGTCGGCAAATATTGAGTCAAAGTCAAATAGAAAATCTGTGTTACTTTATCCAACCCAATCGCCGGAATGGTACAGCCATTGAAGTCCCCGCCTTTGGAAAGCAAATAGGCCGCGTAACTGATTACCGTGCTATTGCGATGCACCCCGCCATCATCCCACACCGGATCGCAGGAAAAATAACCACTGTATAACTTGCTGGGATTATGGGTATCCCAGGGCGCCATAATACTGCGGAACGGGGCTCGACCGGCCACGCCAATAGTCCAAGAAGGCTCCCAATTCAAAGCGTATTGCTGGACCGCCATGGCAAAAATATCCGAATAGGCCTCATTAATCGTGCCAGGCTGTTGCTGATAGGATAATTGCGGCTGCGGTCCCTGATATTGGGTCACCGCGTGCATATATTCGTGCGCGATAATCGGAGTATTGGCGGTGGAGGAACAAAATACAAATTCCACGCCATCCCAGTAGGCATTTGGACAGGGGGCGAATTTATTGTTCGCCGGCAACACATAGCGCGCAAATGCCTTCAAAGTATCGGTGGCCACCTCTACGCCATCACCCGCACCACCCCGATTATTGGGACCAAAAATATTGAAATTATCTCTGAAATAATTATAGGCGTCTAATAAATTATTAAAAATAATATTTACATCGGCGGCAGCGGCGACCGCGTCTCCTTCTACCCGGCCATTGGACGATCCAGCCGGCGCACCCGTAACATAACAACCACCTCCGAGAACATCGTTACAATCTTTAATCTCGCGATAAATTGCCCCTACTCTACTCATACTATCCACCACGCTACCCTTAGCGGCATCAATAAACACCGTATGTAAATTGCCATGATTAATGTCATCCACTTCCATCACCCAGACCAAAATATTTTTGTCTTTGGCGGTGGGGGTGTTGCTGATAGGATTATAAATAAATAAAATCGGCTTGGTGGCGGTCGGCGCGGTGATGGCCAATTTATCTTTGGCATATTTCTTGGCTAATTCAGTCGCCTTTTTGGCGGTAATCTTGGGCTTGGTAGATAAAGTTAAATTTTGAGCCACCTTGCCTTGCGCCGCGCTCACCGCCCCATCACTTTTAATATGTAAAATCATCTCGCCGCCATACACCGGCACATTGTTATATTGCTGAACATATTTCAAATGTGTCATGCCACTGGCGCTCACCGCGCTTTTGATCAACTTGGTGGCTTGGGTATTTTTTAAACCAAAATACGAACTGTATTCTTTGAGAAACTGCGTGCCGATCTGTGCCTTGTTGGTATATTTCTTTTTTAAAACAATTGATTTGGTACCGGGAATCAAAAATTGAATATTT
>Ga0172379_10001202_pt1 | contig 54205 bp, 41 predicted proteins | sample GrowelOW334metaG_FD_119756 | JGI IMG/M metagenome (GOLD analysis project Ga0172379, IMG submission 119756) | Groundwater microbial communities from an aquifer near a municipal landfill in Southern Ontario, Canada - Groundwater well OW334 metaG | ecosystem: Environmental > Aquatic > Deep... | reverse complement strand
TCCTGCCGGTACCGTAAACTACGATGATCTGGCGAAAGGTGCGACCGCTGCATTAAAATTGAACAACGTCACCATCACTGCCGGGACCTGCAAGGTGAGGGTGGTCGCCGACAGCACGGGCAAAGTCACGGAAGCAAACGAAAATAACAACATTCTGGAAAAGGTTTTCGTCATTGCAAAATAAACAAGAATTTATCTCCCGCCGTTTCGGCGGGAGACTTAACCTCATTTGCATAATTTCATAAATAATTATGACATATGATTATCTTTCGAATCAGCAACGTCAGCAATCCCGGCTATGCCGATTTGCCGGCTCATAGAATCCGGCTGCACCTGTGTTGATTTTTTTTGCATAGTTTTTTGTTCTTTTTCAGGAAGATTAACTGTTTAAAACGACGTATACTAATTATAGAAAAGTTCAGCACATTATTTGTGGCCGATATTTAAAATTAAACGTGCTCTTCTGCCGTTGCGGCGGACGGGCAAATAGTCGCATGAAATATACACTGCCGGATATTTCTTTTCCGGCAGTGTTGCTATCAAACCGAAGAAATATTAAACAATATAAAACAGTTTAGTGAATATAATAATTATGCAAAAACGACACTTCGTCTGATATTGGCGGCGTTGACCGGGCCGCAAAATTGATCAGCATTTCTTTTAAAACGAAGTTTTAGTTCGAGCTCTAAACACGAAAGAATTACGTAAGATGCAGGTTTCATCTCCTGTTCCGCGGAAAGTTGTCACAATTTTGCCGGGCAGTAAAACTTATCATTGCGGAACATTAACCTATACCAAAATCGGATTGTTCGTGCTTTTTGCCTGGCTGTTGTGGGGCGATTTCTGCTTCACTCTGATGGATGCGGTAGTGCCGAGCATCCTGCCGTTGAAGTTGAAGAATCTGGGTTGTTCAAACTGGCTGATGGGACTGATTCTGACTACCGCGCCCGGTATTCTGAATATGACCGTCTGCCCTTATGTCAGTTTCAAGAGCGACCGTTACCGCAGCAAATGGGGCCGCCGCATCCCTTTTATCATCTGGACCATGCCGTTTCTTTGTGTCTGTCTGGTATTAATGGGGCTGGGTGACGATATTTGCGGAATGCTGCAAAGAAATTCAGCGTATTTGCGACACTTCACCCCGGCTACTGTTACTATTGTTCTGATTGCGGTTTTTCTAATCACATTCCAATTTTTCAATATGTTTGTCAACTCGGTATTCTGGTATCTGTTCAACGATGTGGTTCCCGCACAGTTTCTGGCGCGTTTTATGGGAATGTTCAAGATTGTCGGCATGGGGGCCGGAGCGCTGTATAACTTTTTTATTTTTAAATTTGCGGAATCGCACATGCGGGAAATCTTTATCGGCGCCGCATTGCTGTATTTCATCGGGTTCGGCATGGCCTGCCTGATGATCAAAGAAGGCGAGTACCCGCCGCCGGAGGGTGAAAATGACAATGCGGGCCGGGGCCTGAAAGGTATCCGGACTTTTTTCAAAGAATCCTTTTCACATAAATTTTACTGGTATAGATTTCTTTCGACAGCATTCGGCGCCGCCGCTTATGCTATCGGCGCGTTCGGCATTTTCTTCAACCGGGAAATGGGACTTTCGCTGGACCAGATCGGCAAAATCAACGCCATCAGTTTAATTGCGATGATGGCGGCGATGTACTTCATGGCGATCTTTGTGGACCGCTGGCATCCGCTGCGCATTACGGTTTACGGAACTGTGTTCGGCGTCCTCGGAAGCCTTATGTCCATGGTGTGGATTTTCGTCACCATTCCCGCTGATTATTTTTTCTGGCTGAATCTGGGCAATGTCCTGATCGGCATGTTTCTGGGCGCACTGGTCGCCGTTGCCGGACTGCCGACTGAAATGCGGATTTTCCCGCAGTCAAGATTCGGTCAATTCTGTTCGGCGCAAGCCATGCTCCGTTCAACATTTACCGTGATTTTCGGCATACTTGCCGGACTGTTTATTGACCTTGTCAGGACCCTCTGCAATAACTCTGACTATTCCTACCGGTTCATTTTTTTATGGATAACAGTTTTTTCTATAGTCAGTGCGATATTTCTGGTGAAAGTGTATCTCGAATGGCACCGGCTGGGCGGCGACAAGCATTTCCATCCGCCGGCGCCATGGAGCCCGAAAGGCGTTGAAGAAATACCAACCGTGCCGATTGTCGGGCCGCAGACCAGATGGCTGAATATCTCGTTTCTGCTTTTCGACGGGATAATGGGATTGTCGGCGCTGAGCATTCCTGTTCTGATGTGGCTGATGTACTCGAAGCAGCAGATGTTCGCATTCAAATGGTACGGACTGGCGGTATTGCCGTTTTGTGTGTCGGGATGGCTGTGCTGGATGGCGCTGAAGCAAAAAATCCGGCGCGACATGGCGGCGGCAAAGGATGGCTCGCCGCTGCGCAACGGCATTCCTCATCATGGCATGCTGATTATCCTCGGCAGCAAATTCCTGCTTGCCGTCGGCGTCTGGATATGCCAGGTGCTGGTGACGGTCTCCCTGAATATGGAAAACGGTTCGATCGTATTCGGTGTTGCGAACGGACTTACCAACTTCCTGCTGATCGGAACATTGTTCCTGATGTGCAGAATTGAGCGCGGATTTTCCATCACTGTTGATGAAAAGTATGAGCCGGTTGATAATGCTTCGGCGCCGTCCGCCGCATAGTATCCGGAATGCGGTTTGATAATTTTAGCTTACATTTTTACTTATCTTTTTGGATTTGAAAAGAATCTGTGTTATCTTAAAGCCTCTGTAAACAAGGGGACTTAAAAATGAAATTTTTGAAAAGTGCTGTTTATCCGGTTTTGGCTGCAACAGTCATTCTGATTATCTCCGGCTGCAAAACGCCTCCGCATCCGGAGCCGGTCAAAGTCGGAGTGATTCTGCCGATGTCCGGAGAGTTTGCGCCCTACGGTAAAAAAGTCTTCTTCGGCATCAAGCTGATGGCGGATGAGATTAACGCCAACGGCGGAATCGAGAACCGCAAAATCGACCTGGTGCTGGTCGACAATGAAAGCAAGGCGGACAAAACCGCGGTGGGACTGAGACTGCTGGCGGAAAAGAAGATTTTCATTGTGATCGGCGCTTATACCTCAGCGGATACTTTCGCACTGAAGCCGGATGCGTTCAAGTACAAAGTTACGGTCATTTCGCCAATGGCCACCAATGATCTGGTAACCGAGCGCAATGAATATATTTTCCGGACCTGTTTTTCAGATTCTTTTCAGGGAAAGGCGATTGGCCGGTTTGCGGTCCAGAAAATGCAGTTGGATAAAATCGGAGTCATGCTGAACATAGATGAAAACGGGACTTACAGCCGCGACCTCGGCCGTGCCACTACCGGCGAGATTGTCGCCTCGGGCGGCAAGGTGCTGACCATTGAAGGGTACTACCGGAAATCAGACACCTATGTTTCGCAGCTCCTGAGTATTGTCAATAGCGGCGTCAACGGCATATTTATTCCGTCTTATGCCGAAGAAGCGGCAAAGATGATCAACGAAGCCAGAAAGCTTGGATTCCAGGGCTACATTTTCGGCGGAGACGGCTGGGATGAAGATGCGTTTTTTAATCAACTCGAGTCAGCGCCGGGACACTGCTTTTTCGTGTCAATGTTTTCCGCCAGATATGACAGCCCGGAAACCCGCCATTTCCTGGAAAAAGTACGGAAAGAAACCGGCGGCAGGGAACCAGGAGTGTGTGAAGCGCAGGGTTATGATACCATGGGCATAGTCGCGCAGGCTATCCAGAACAGCGTTTCCGAGGCTGATATCCGCGCCGCATTATACAATATTAAAGATTATTCCGGCGTCACCGGCAAAATCAGCATAAACGCCGACAGAAATGCGGTTAAAAGCCTGTTTATAAAAGAAGTTGTAAAGAAAACAGACGGGTTCTTCGGACCCAGGCTGATTGCAGTAATCGACCCGAATGGCAAGAACGAAAAATATAAGGAATAGAACACGTGAACAGTTACCATGTTAAGAAAATTGCCGCCCCTGCAGATATTGCCGCAGACTGGAACAGCGCAGACTGGAAAGATGCGGAAGTTATAAAAATCAATAATTTCCGGCCGGAAAGCAGTAATCATCGCCCGGAAGTAGAATGCCGGCTCCAGCACGACGGAAAGGGCTTCTACGGCCTTTTCCAGGTTAAGGACAAATACATCCGCAGCGTGGCAACCGAACATAACAGCAGTGTCTGCAGAGACAGTTGCGTCGAATTCTTTGTCGAACCGCCCGGCGGACAGGGATATCTGAATTTCGAATTCAATTGCGGCGGCACCATGCTGCTTTTTTACGTGAAAGACTGCACCAGAACGGACAAAGGGTTTAAAGAGTATGCCCCGGTGACGGAAAGTGAAGCCGCGGCAGTCAGGATCTTCCACACCATGCCGAAAGTCGTTGAGCCGGAAATAACGGAAGCAAAAACCTGGCGGCTGGGATTTTATATCCCGTTTGCTCTTTTCGAATCGAAGATCAAAGGGCTGAAAACAGCTTCCGGACAGACCTGGCGCGGGAATTTCTATAAATGCGCTGACAAGACATCGCATCCGCACTGGGCTTCCTGGAATCCGGTTTCGGTTCTCAATTTTCATCTGCCCGAGTGTTATGGCAGCATAATTCTTGACTGACACAGCAGATTTTGACGGCGTTCAGCAAAGAATCTCTAATCAAGTTCCTCGCTGAACGCTTTGATTTTCAGGCTGAGAATCTTTCTTTTATCGGCCTTGAGGACCGTGAAGTGGGCAACGCCTTCAATGTTGAGCGCTTCGCCGGCTTCAGGAATCCGTCCGAATTCCCCGCAGACATAACCGCCGACAGTATCTACATCCTCGTCTTCGGGAATTTCAATTTCGAGCATTTCATTTACGTCGCTGATCAGGCTCCTGGCGTCAACAATGACTGAACCGTCTTCCATTTTGACCGGCTCCGGCTCGACATCCTCTTCGGAATCATATTCATCGCGGATTTCACCAACGATTTCCTCCAGAATGTCCTCCAGGCTCACGATGCCGGAAGTGCCGCCGTATTCATCAATAATAATTGCAACATGGATACTGTTGTTCTTGAATTCCTTCAGCAGATCGCCGACGTTTTTAGTTTCCGGCAGAAACAGCGGTTTATGGGTAAGCTCCTCCAGCTTTTCGCAATGCCTGGAATCATCCAGAAAATCTTTTGCATACAAAATGCCTTTTATTTCGTCAATATTGCGCTGATAGACCGGAATCCGGCTGTGTCCGCTGGCGACAAACGTCTGTTTCGCCTCTTTGATGGTTGCGGTGGACGGCAGCGCAATCATATCCACCCGCGGCGTCATGATTTCCCGCACCGGAGTGTAGTCCAGATCGAAAATGCCTTTTATCATGCGTTTTTCATCTTCTTCCAGCGACTCTGAACCTTCGTCTTCGGAATCCTGTTCCACCAGCGACATGATTTCATCTTCGGCGGATGATTTTGCGTCCGCCCCCTCTTTATTTTTCCAGCCGAGGATACTTTTCTCCACGACCTGCATCAGGATGACGACCGGGCGGAAACATGTAATGCGGAGCACGATGACCAGCGGCATGGTGATATTCAGAATCTTAATGTCCAGACGACTGTTAATGATTCGCGCCAGCTCGCCGGAAACAATCAGAAACAGCAGGATAATGCCGGAGACAATACTGATACGCCACACCGCGGACAACCCTGGATTCAGCTCATAAGACACCTGCATGGCGCCCATTCCGATAAACGCGATCAGAAAAAATGCCAGCAGGCCGAATACGACATTGAATTCATTCTGGCGTTCCAGCCAGTCTTCCAGTTTTCTGGCCAGTTCTTTGTTTTCCGTTTCAATGCGCCTGATTCGACCTCTGCTCAGGCCGCCAAACCCCTCCCAGGCGCAAAGCAGCCAGATAAAGCCGATACAGACGCCGCATAGGAATTCAAGACTCATATAAAAATCACTCCGTTTCCTGATACAATTTAATGCAATTTCTTTTGAACTCAAATCTGCACTTCAAGATTCTTTCAGCGGGAAGGAAATATCTCTTCCAGCGGAAATTCGCGGCGCAATACCGGCATAACTTCTTTTTCCCGCCGGCGCATCTTTTTTCTGGACACCGGATCGAGATCATCCTCGCCGGCGGCATGCAGAAAACCGTGAACGATGTAAAGCGTCATTTCCTCCGCGTAGGATGAATCCTTCCTGGCCGCGCCTTCCCGCCAGGCGACATCACCGCAGACAACCAGTTCAACCCCGGTATCGCCCGGTTCAATATCTCCATCGTCAAAATAGCTGAAAGTTATCACGTCAGTCGTGCCTTCATGCCGAAGAAAGTTCCAGTTGATGCCGGCCATGGCTTTATCCCCGACAAACATCAGGCTGGCGACCCAGTCTTTTGATGTATCCAGACCGCTGAGCTCAGCAGCCCTTTCAAACATCTTTTTAACCAGTTTTCGGTTCGGCGGGGAAAGGGTTTTTACTTTCCATGAATAAGTCGTCTTCATCTGTCTCTCCGTCTTTCGGATATGCTATCCGGCTATGGTACATCGTGGTCAGGGTTTTGACAAAACTGTCCCTTATTTTAGCAAGCTCGGCAATAGTCATTCTTGCATTGTCCAGTTGGCCGTCTTTCAGCCGCTTGCGGAATATTTCCCAGACCAGGGTTTCAATTTTATTCGGCGTCGGCTTGGGCAGAGAGCGCGATGCGGCCTCGCAGGCGTCCGCCAGGCTGATCAGGACAACTTCTTTGTCCTGCGGCAGCGGACCGGCATAGCGGTATTCCTGCTCGTCAACAGTCGAACCGTCATCTTTGGCGTCTTCCAGTGCGCGCTTGTAGAAATAGTAAACAATGTCTGTTCCGTGGTGCTGCTGGATGGCATCCCTGATTATTTTTCTCAGATTGTATTTGAGCGCCTGGTCAATGCCCTCTTTGACGTGATTCTGGATGATCAGGCTGCTCATCCGGGGATGCAGTTCGCCGTGTTTCTTGTCCGCATTAATGTTATTTTCAGTAAAGTATTCCGGTTTTGCCAGTTTCCCGATATCATGAAACAAGGCCCCCACTCTGGCTTTGATCGGGTTGGCGTTGATTTCCTTGGCGGCATATTCAGCCAGTGTGGAGACCATCAGGCTGTGGTAGAATGTCCCCGGCGCTTCCAGTTGCAACCGCTTAAGCAGAGGATGGTTGTAGTCGGACAGCATCAGCAGCGACATATTGGTGCTGATATTGAACACCATTTCAAAAACGAAGATCAGGATCAGCGCGACCGTCGCAGTGGCAAAGCCGTTAATAAAAGAGACTCCGGCCGACCACAAAAGCATTTTCGATCCGGCCGACCACAAATGCATTTTCGCCTCCGGCTGGATCTGCCACAGCAGATTGAAATCCAGCACCCAGAAGGAAATGAATATGATAAATACGCTCCTGATAAAAAATGATCGGTAATTCGTGGCATTTCTCACCACCAGCGCGGAAATGCAGCAGACAACCAGCCCCTCAATGGCAATATCGAAAGAATTGCCCATGATCATGGAGGTGATTGCCGCGGTAAAAAAGCCGACATATATTGCGACCCGCAATCCCAGCATCGCCGCCAGCAGGATGGCGCTCAGCGCCAGCGGAATGGCGTCGTTGACCAGGCCGGGCGGAATGCCGAAATTTGAACTCAAAAAATAAAAGAACTCTGCAAATACCAGGTTCAGCGCCAGCGAAACGATAATGACTGCGGCGCACAAACATATTTTCTGGTTGCTTTTAACTACTTCCGGGTGAATATGGAACATATAAAGGCCGATGAAAACCATCAGGAACAAGCTCCAGACAAGATCCCGTATGGCCTCCTGAGTGGAGAATCTGTCCTGCAGTTTTTCCTGTCCGGTTTTTTCGTAAGCCTCAAGCAGATTAAGCTCTTTTCCGGTTATAATCTGGCCCTTTAAAACCAGCGGCTGATATTTTTTAATCTCAACCATGAAGGGGATCACCTGTTTTTCGACCTCTTTCTTTTTCAGCTCCGTCTGGACGGAATCAAATATCAGGTTCCCCTTGACGCCGATAATCGCCGAGGAAGCCTGAATCAGCGCATTGCGCATTGCCTGCCGGTCCGACTGGGAGGAGTAATATTTCAGCAGCGAATCTGATAATTCAGCGGCGGCGTCCTGCGGCGTCAATATTTCAATTGCCTGTTTAGGATAACGGTCTCTGCCCCGGATGTCAATAATCCTGATTTGCTGCCCGACTTTATAGCTCTCCCTTTCCTTCTGGCTGAAAATGCCCTGCCCGAGAATCAAGTCCAGTTCACGCAGGTAATTATTCCAAAGTTGTTCATCCTTAACCAGGGAATTAAAAACTTGAACCGAGTTATCATCCAGCGCGGAAACTAAATCCGCCATCGGCTGTTTGCCGGGCAGATATTTAATTTTCTGGTTTTCGTCATCTATGCGGGCCTTTATCGCGGCGGAAAAATCTTCCGCATTTTTTACGCTTTGCTTAACTCCGTCCTCGGAAATTTTAAAATACAGCGGAACCGCTTCAACCGCCAGATGTTTATTCTCCTGTGTTCTGCCTTTGTCTTCATATATAAAATCGAAGTCCGCAAAAATAGTTTTAGGCGCCTGCTGTTTCAAGACCAGCGGCATGTTTCCGCCGTGGTGGGTTGGAAAAGACAGCAACCCGGCACAAAACAGCCATAGAACGAACAGAATGAAAAATCCGAGTACTTTGGAATGATCGGCCGCGGTAATCAGCCGGTTGTCTTCGGTGCGGCGTTTTCTGGAGCCGATAAAACCGTGCTGCCCCAGCCGCCGGCGGCTGAGCATTCGATTAACCGGATCTGTAATGAATGAAAACATGACTGCCTTTACAACGCCTGCTGGTATGCGTTAATGATTTTTTCAACCAGGGCATGCCTTACAACATCCCGGGAAGTAAATTTGCTGAATGCAATTTCAGAAATATCCTGCAATGTCTTTTCCGCGTGAATCAGCCCCGATCTTTCGTGCCTGGCCAAGTCGTTCTGAGTCGGATCTCCGGTAATTACGCATTGGGAATCATAGCCCAGGCGCGTCAGAAACATCAGCATCTGCTCTTCGGTGGTATTCTGCGCTTCATCGAGAATGATAAACGCGTTGTTTAAAGTTCTGCCTCTCATGAACGCCAGCGGCGCAACCTCAATAATGTTCCGTTCAATTAAAGCGGATGCCTCTTCGAAGGAAATCATATCGTAAAGCGCATCGTAAAGCGGGCGCAGATAGGGCAGTATTTTTTCTTCAAGATTACCAGGCAGAAATCCCAGATTCTCGCCGGCTTCTTTGGCGGGGCGGGTGAGAATTATGCGGGTGAAGCGGCCTTTCAGCAATGCCGAAACCGCCATCGCCATCGCCAGATAAGTCTTGCCGGTTCCCGCCGGGCCGATTCCGAAAACAATGTCTTTTTCGCGGATGGCGCGCACGTATTCAAGCTGGGCTTTGCTGCGGGGAATGATATCGCGTTTTTTGGAGCCGACGGAAATTCTTTCGGCAAAAAGCAGCTTTAATTCGGCATCGCGGTGATCGCGGAAGGCTTTAAGGATCTGATCGAAGTCATTTTGATCCAAATGTCTGTCGCGCAGCAGGAAGATGCGCGACAGTTCATTCAGAAAATCTTTGGCCCTGTTGACTTTTTCGCGGGGGCCGGAGAGTTTTATCCAGAAGTCCCGGGAAACCAGCGAGATTCCAAGCTGTTCCCCGGCCTGTTTTATATTTTTATTGATATGTCCCGCAAAAACTTCGTTCAGGGACAGGCCATTCTCAAAATAAAATTTATCTTCAACAGCCATTAAAATTTTTGCTTCAGCGCGGAATCTGGAGCTTCATGCCCGGGATTATCCGATCGCCGCCTTTAAGTACCTTCTGATTTGCCGCTTTGATCTTGGAAGTCGTGGTCTTGAATTTCTTGGCTATTTTGCCGAGACTGTCATTTTTTACCACAGTATATGTTTCCGTCTTGCCGGCGGGAGCTTCCGGAGCCAGAGCGGCGGCCGGGGCCGGCGCGGCAGTTTTGTCGTCAGTAAGCACAGGGGCCGGGGCGGCGGTTCCTGTTACCGCAGGAGCAGATTCAACAACAGCGCCTTCCTGACCGGCTGCGGGGGTTCCGGATGCCGCGGGGCCTTCAGGGGTCAATACAACTTCGCCTTTATCAACCGGCGTCGGATTCAAAATTTTATCCGGCGGAATGGTCTGCGGCGGCGTCCAGGATGAATAATTCTTTTTGACATATTTTTCCCAGCGGACTTCTTCCTCGCCCATCGGTTTCTGAGCCAACTGCGGCGCGCAACCAAAGGTCCCGACTAAAAGAACACAAGCCATAAAATAAAAGGATCTCATTTCTGTTTTGCCTCCCTGCTAAATTTATTTTTTTTCTCGGTTAATATTTGCCGAAAATATCTGAATCGCACTTGTATATATATCTGCGAAATCAGTTTCTTCCATTTACTATACGTCAATTAAATATCAAAGCAAGAGCCGATAATGTTAAAAATCTCACACAAAATCAACTCAATTCGCAAAAATTACTCAAAACGCTTGAAAACGATTGCTCCGTTGTGTCCGCCAAAGCCCAGATTGGTGTTGACTGCATACCTGATTTTCTTCTCTTTGGCGGTGTTCGGCGTAATGTCCAAATCGCAATCCGGATCCGGCGTTACATAATTAATCGTCGGCGGGACAATCCCGGACTGTATCGCCTTCACGCAGGCTATCGATTCAAAACCGCCGGCGGCGCCAAGTCCGTGTCCGGTGGTTCCTTTGGTGCTGCTTACGGAAACTTTGTAGGCGTGATCGCCAAGCGCGGCTTTTATCGCCTTGGTTTCAAATTTGTCATTCAGCGAAGTGCTGGTTCCATGGGCATTGATATAATCGATATCTTCCGGATTGACTCCGGCATGGCCCATGGCCATTTTTATCGCTCTGGCGGCGCCCGTTCCATCCGGGTCCGGCGAGGTGATATGATAGGCATCCCCGGTTGCGCCGTAACCGACGATTTCGGCCAGAATGTTGGCGCCGCGTTTTTTCGCATGTTCAAGCTCTTCCAGAATCATAACCCCGGCGCCTTCCGACATGACGAAACCGTCACGGTCGGCGTCGAACGGCCTGCTGGCATGCATCGGATCGTCATTTCTCTGGCTCATTGCCTTCATGGAACAGAAACCGGCAAATCCGAGCTTGACAATCGAAGCTTCGGTGCCGCCGGCAATCATGATATCCGCATCGTTGCGCTTGACCATCCAGAACGCTTCCCCGATGGAATGGCATCCGGTCGCGCAGGCGGAAACGATGCCCATATTCGGCCCCTGTGCGCCGTAACGCATGGAAAGGTTGCCGGAGGACATATCTATAATCATCATCGGTATCAGCAGCGGCGAGACTCTGGAAGGCCCGCGGGCGTCTAAAATCGTATTTTGTTCGGTCAGGATTTCAAGTCCGCCGATTCCGCTGGAAACAAGCACGCCGACCCTGGTCCGGTCAACTCCGCCGCCGTCAAGCTGCAATGGAAGTCCGGCCTCAAGCATCGCTTCGTCGGCCGCCGCCACGGCAAACTGACAGAACAAATCAAGGCGTTTGGCATCTTTAACCGGCATATATCTGGAGATGTCGAAGTTTTTGACTTCCCCTCCAATCTGGGTGCGGTATTCTGAGACGTCGAAACGGGTGATCTTTCCAAGGCCGCAGCGGCCGTTGACCAAAGCATCCCAGAAATCAACCACGGAATTACCTACGCAGGAAACTATACCTGTTCCGGTTATAACTACACGCCTTTCATTCATCTAAGTAACCTCATGTATCGCGTTAATAAAAAAAATGGGCCACGCCAGCATGTGAAGTGACCCACCTTAAAAAGACTTCAGGAAACTTATTCCTTGCTCTTGCTTTCGATGTACTTGATGGCTTCGCCAACAGTAGTCATCTTTTCGGCATCTTCGTCAGGAATATCTGAGCCGAATTCTTCTTCCAAGGCCATTACGAGTTCAACCTGGTCCAGAGAGTCAGCGCCCAGGTCTTCGATGAATTTTGCATCTATGGTGACCTGATCTTCTGAAACGCCAAGCTGTTCAACTACGATTTTCTTTACTTTTTCTGCAACTGAAGACATTTGGTATCTCCCTTTTTAGTTTTCTTATTGTTCTGGAAATAATCTTTTACTAATATTTAAATTATCCAAGTCGTCTTTTACAATGCGGCAATTTTCCGAAATTTCAAATCCTTTTCCAAAGATTGTCGCGAAAAATACGATTACATCAACATTCCGCCGTCAATATTGATGACTTGGCCCGTAACATAGTCCGAATCCGGCGAACACAGGAAATAGACCACATTGGCAACATCTTCCGCCGTTCCGGCGCGTTCCATCGGAATGACCTTCATGAAGGCTTCAATGGCGGCGGGCGGCAGTTTTTCCGTCATATCGGTCTTGATAAAGCCCGGCGCGACGGCATTGGCCATGATATTGCGCTTGGCAAATTCCTTGGCCACCGTCTTGGTCAGGCCGATGACCCCCGCTTTGGACGCGGAGTAGTTGGCCTGGCCGGCATTGCCCATGCGGCCGACCACGGAGGCGATATTGACGATCTTGCCGAAACGCGCTTTCATCATCGGGCGGATCGACGCCTTGATGAAGTTGAATGTGCCTTTCAGATTGACCGCGATCACGGAATCCCATTCGTTTTCGCTCATTCTCAGCATAAGGTTGTCGCGGGTGATTCCGGCGTTGTTGACCAGAATGTCAATCTTGCCGAATTTCTCCATCACCGCGTTGACGGTGGCTTCCGCGTCTTCCACTTTGGCGACGTTGGCGGCAAACGCCGCGGCATTGACGCCCTGTGACTTGAATTCTTCAGCGGTTTTTTCCGCAACGTCCAGCATGATGTCTACGATTGCCAGGGCCGCGCCTTCGTCGGCCAGCCGCTGACAAATGGCCCTGCCGATTCCGCGGGCTCCGCCGGTAACCAGCGCAACGCGTCCTTTTAAACTTCCTTCACTGCACATAATAAACCTCTTTGTTATTTGGTTTTTTTACTTTATTCTGTCTTTATTCTTTAATTCTGTCTTCTGTCTTCCGTCTTTAATTCTGTCTTCCGTCTTTAATTCTGTCTTCTGTCTTTAATTCTGACTCCTGACTCCTGACTTCTGACTCCTGTTTTTGCGTTGCTTAATTATAATGAAAATGCATTCAGATTTTGATTACTGTTAATATTGAACGCCGCAATGTTGCTGTCGGTCCTTTTCAACAGTCCGGTCAGAACGGCGCCGGGCCCGAATTCGATCATGGTGTCGCCGCCGGCGGCAATCATCTGCCGGACACAGCCTTCCCAGCGGACGCTTCCGGCAACCTGGGACACCAGATTGCTTCTGATTTCGGCAACCGACGCAACGGACCGGGCCGTAAAATTCTGGAATACCGGAACCGACGGAATGTTCATCGGCGTATTGTCCAGCACCGGCTTCAACTGTTCGCCGGCTTTGGCCATCAGCCGGGAATGAAACGCTCCCGCTACTTTCAGCGGAAATATCTTCCTCACCCCTTTTTCCTTAAGCATATTGACTGCGGCTTCCACTTTTTCCTTCTGCCCGCTGATGACGATTTGGCCGGGGCTGTTAAAATTGGCCACGTCAATATCGCAGGCTTTGCAGACCTCGCTGATAACGCTTTCTTCGCCGCCGAGCACGCTGGCCATTCCGCCGTCGGTTTCGCGGCAGGCGGCGTCCATCAGTTCGGCGCGGCGGGAAATCAGCTTCAGTCCGTCTTCAAAAGAAAAAACCCCCGCGGCAAACATCGCGGCATACTCGCCCAGACTTAATCCGGCGCAGCCGGCCGGCGTCACCTGCGGAAACTTCTGTTTAAATGCGGCAAGCGCGGCGCAGCTCATCGTATAAATGGCCGGCTGGCAAAAGCGGCTTTCTGTCAATTTTTCTTCCGGTCCGTTGAAACAGACATCGCTGACTGACCAGCTTAGAGTTTTGTCCGCTATGGCAAAAATTTCCGCCGCGGCGGAATTGGCGTCGCACAGGTCTTTACCCATGCCGACGGCTTGAGCTCCTTGACCGGAAAAGGCAAAAAATGCTTTCATGAACTTCCTTTTGCTTGTTTTTAATTTTGCTCCGTTAATGCTTTCAAACCCGGCCATTAAGCTCAACAGATAGCCGTTCTGCAGCATTCGCCCCCTTATAAAGAACGGGAGAATTTGGTTAATGTACAACCTTTTATGCCATTTTTCAAGAGATCCATTTTCCCCCGCCGATGCTTTTTCCACAAAATCTTAAATGCTTTACAGAAACGCGCGATTACATCTTCCGCGGAATCAGGCCGGAATTATTTTCTCTGAAAAAATGCAGATATTTCATTATAAAGGACGCAAAATGTCCTGCCCCCGATGCTATATTGTTGTCACAAATAATCCAATGATTTATCTTTGGATACGAAAATTGCATTATAAATTTAGGGGGAAAATTAAATGGCGGACAATGGCAGATCGCTGGCAAATTTCACTAATCAATATCAACTGTCGAAAACATTGCGGTTCGAGCTTAAACCTGTGGGTCAGACTGCGGAATGGATTAAAAAACATAATATCATTGACGTAGATGGCGATAAGCTTACCGGGGAGGACGCCGACCGGGCGGTAAATTACAAATATGCCAAACTGCTGCTGGATGAACTTCACCGCCAGTTTATCGAAGACGCGCTGAAACTTGCCCCCGAAGCCGAATTCACTAAAAAGCTGAAAGATAAAATTATTGAACTGTATTCCGCCAGTGAAATCAAAGATGCTGATTTGCCAGGCAATATTTTCAAACAGATTTTAAATAATAAAGCCGATGAATGGATAAAGCTGTATCAGCAGGAGATGCCGCAATATTGGCAGAAAGAATTTGATGCCAAAATTGCCAATGAAACCAGCGAAAAGAAAATTAAATATCTCAGAAACAGTTTTGACAAACTAAATAAGCGATGCCAGGAGCAGCCATTTAAGAATTCAGGAGTTGATGTTCTTTATGGCTCCAACGAAGATCCGATAAAGCTTCTGGAATGGGCGGTAAGAAAAGAGAAGGTGCGTCCTACCTTTGGAGACATTAAACATGAGGGGAATCCTGAAGCAATAATGCCTAAAGAACGCATCATTGAATATATTATCCGTGGATTTGATAACTTTTGCACATACTTTGCCGGATTCAATGAAAACCGGGCCAATGTCTATGATGTTACCGGCGCGAAATCCACTTCTTTAGTTCACCGCATATTCATGCAGAACATGCAGTTCCATTTCAATAATATTCGAAAATGGGAAAAAATCAAAGCTTCGCTGGAGAAATATGCAAAAGACTTATCTGAAAAAAATTATAACTGCCATGCCAGACTCGCCGAATGTGAGCGTGAATTGAATTTCTCCGCAAACGAGATTTTCTCTCCGGAAGCATTTATTAATTTTATCAATCAGTCCGGCATTGACCGCTATAATGAGATTCTTGGCGGCTTGGCGCAGGAGGGCGGAAAAACCAAACCACGGGGAATTAATGAATTCATAAATCTTGTCCGCCAGCAGACCGGAGCAAAACGCAACGAATTCCCGCCGCTGCAATTATTCTATAAACAGATTCTCAGCAAAAGCGACAGAACATTTATTTCCGCATTCGAAACCGATGAAGAAATGTTTGACCGTATCAAGGATTTCCGTCAGAAATGCTTTATTGAGTCGGAGGCTGGCAAGCTGCCGGTAATACAGGAGTTTATTAAAGATATCACCAGGCTTATTGCTGAATCTCTGGACGAAAAAACCAATATCTTCATCAGTAAAGATAAACTGACGCGAATTTCACAGGAATTGACCGGTTCCTATAACACCATCAATCTCCGGATGCTGTCGGAACTCGGAGAAAAAGCCTTTAATCAAAATGGCAGTTTTTCGATTCAACAGATTGATAATGCGCTTAATGCCGTTGTGGATGGAAAAAAATTCTCATCTCAAGATCAAAATATCAAAGCAGAATATCAAAGCAATTCCGGAAATATCCTGTTTGATTTCTTCTCAAAACGGCTCGATGCCTTATTTGTGTCCATTGAAGCAAGCTGGAAGATTCTCCATGAAAGCAGGGTGCTCACGGGGAAAATTCTGGATAAAAACCGTGAAAATGAAGGCGACAAAGGATTTGAACAGGTTGCCGCAATCAAGGGCTTCCTGGATAATTCCATTGAAATTCTTGGATTTGCCAAAGACTGGATGCTGCAAGAGAAAAAACTGTCGGAAAATATAAATACCGTATGGTATGAAACTCTGCAATTGTTCTGCGACCAGTTCCCGATTATCAAACTATACAACATGGTACGGAATTATGTTACACAAAAGGCGTATTCTGATAAAAAACTGAAACTTAACTTTGATAATAGCACATTGCTTGACGGCTGGGATCGCAATAAAGAATCCAGTAATTACGGCGTCCTCCTCGAAAAAGACGGTCTTTACTTTCTCGGCATCATGACTCCGGAATCCAACAACATTTTTGATTATGAAATTGCTGATGCTGATTCGCTAAACAAGAAGCAGGAGAAACAGGAACTTGCTAACGCAATAAAGAGTTCAGGCGGAGAAAAATTATACCGCAAGGTCATTTATAAGCAAATAGCCGATGTTTCTAAAGATATTTTCACTTTATGCTGGGATGAAAATAATAATAAAGCGATCAGAAAAACCAAAGGCAGAGAGGCTATATGGGGAGAGAATATTACACGAATAAAAGAAGCAAAATCATACCAGAATAATGAAGCTGATAAAAAACATTATTTCGGATATTTAATTAAATGCGCCAATTCATATTGGAAACATTTCAACATAAAGCTCAAGCCTGCTGATGAATATGAAGATTTCTCCTCTTTGATTAAAGATATTGATATACAAGGTTATAAAATCAACTTTGACAATATCAAAAAGTCATATATTGATGAAAAGGTTGCCAAGGGGGAACTTTATCTTTTTCAGATTTACAGCAAGGATTTTTCGCAAGAAAAAAAGGGCGGCGGCAATGATAATTTGCACACCAGTTACTTCAAGTTGCTTTTTGATGAAGAAAACCTCAAGGATACTGTATTGAAACTGAATGGACAAGCTGAAATCTTTTTCCGTAAGGCGTCAGTTGAATTGACAGAAGAAAAAAAGGCAAAAGGGCATCATTACGAAGAATTAAAAGATAAGTTTAATTATCCCATCATCAAAGATCGCCGTTTCGCCGAAGATAAATTCTTTTTCCATTGCCCAATTAGTCTTAACTTTAAGGCAGAAAAATCAATTCCGCAAGATAAATATAAACCAAGTTTTAATTCAAACTTTAACTTGCAAATAAAGACATTTTTGCAAAATAATCCCGAGGTCAATATTATCGGGATTGACCGTGGTGAAAAGCATTTGCTTTATTACTCTGTTATCAACCGGAACGGCAATGTCATTGAACAAGGCTCTCTGAACACTATCGCCGGTTTTAAGGGGCGTGAAATCGACTATCATGCGAATCTTGACAAAAAGGAAGCAAATCGCGACAAAGCTCGAAAATCCTGGTCAGCAATAGAGAGCATTAAGGAACTTAAGGCGGGATACCTGTCTCAAGTTGTTCATAAACTGGCTCAATTGATTGTCGAACACAACGCCATTGTTGTACTTGAAGACCTTAATTATGGTTTTAAGCGCGGTCGTTTTAAAGTTGAGAAACAGGTCTATCAAAAATTTGAGAAAGCACTGATAGATAAATTAAATTATATGGTATTCAAGGATAAAGAGCATCGCTTGGTGTCAGGTCATTATCTTAATGCTTATCAGTTGTCGGGAAGTTATCATTTAGATTCGTTAAAGTCCCAGAAACAAAGCGGGATTCTGTTCTATACTGCCGCTTCTTATACTTCAACGACTGATCCAGTTACCGGATTTTTGAAAAATGTTAATGTCACCTATGAAAACGTTGAAGAAAGTCTGAAACTCTGGGAAAGTTTTGACTCAATTATTTACAATCCAATTAAAGACCGCTTCGAATTTATTTATACGCTTGGCAAAATTGCTGGCAAGAGCACGGACAAGGAAAAAGACGAGGAAGAAATATCCAAAAAGCAATGGACCGTTTACAGTTGCGTAGATCGTTCCCGCTATATAAAGCCAGAATCGACGGAAGAACAGAAACAGGCTAGTGACCGCAACAGTATTGGTAAACTTGGCAAGCATGAAATTTTCTGCGTAACCAACGAGATGAAAAAACTTTTTGAAAATGCAAACATCAACTACAAAGAAGACAAGGATATTAAAAAGGTGTTGCTTGAACAAAACAATGCTTCGTTGCATAGGTCGTGCTTATATTTTTTTAATGCGATTATGGCCATGCGGGTGACTGACTCCTCAAAAAAATCAGGAACCGATGAGAACGATTTTATTCTCTCGCCGGTCGAGCCGTTCTTTGACAGTCGTAAAAAATATACGAAACTGCCGGAGAACGGCGACGCCAACGGCGCATATAACATAGCCCGTAAGGGAATATGCATGCTCAACAAAATTGACGCTGCTGAAAATCTGCCAAAAATTAATCTCTTGATTACAAAACGGGACTGGCAGGAATATGCCCAGTCCGACGCGGTAGTCAAAGCACAGACTGCAAAACTCAATAAGTAAATACCGTAACGGGCGGCCGCAAAGGCCGCCTGTTCTGGTATTGCCGGAGATATTACTATGGAAGCGTATCTTCTCATTACTCAATTGAACGATTTTATTTTTTGCCCGAGGTCTATCTATTTCCATAACATATATCAGCAGAACTATGATGAAGACACTTATCATCAAACCCCGCAGAAAATCGGGCAGGCAGCGCACAAAGCGGTGGACGAAGGACATTACTCAACCCGGAAGGATGTCTTGCAGGGGCTGACCGTTTACTCCGAAAAATACCAGCTTCTCGGTAAAATTGACACGCTGGATTTGAGTTCCGGAGAACTGACCGAACGCAAATATTCCGTGACCCGCGTCTACGACGGTTTCCGCTACCAGCTTTATGCTCAGTATTTCGCGCTTATGGAAATGGGTTACAAAGTCGGGCATCTCAAGATTTATTCAAAAAAAAGCAACAGGAGTTATCCGGTGCCATTGCCGGGCAGTAGCGACATTGCGGAGTTTGAGGATGTTCTGGCTCAAATCCGCACTTTTTCGCTGCGCGCCCCTTTCAGTCAAAACCCGCAGAAGTGTCAGAACTGTATTTACAATACGCTTTGCGATATCTACAGGGAGGATTAATTATGATGTCATTGCCGGATTTCAAATACAAACAGTGCATCTTCTACTTTCCGTCGAACGACAAGAGCAGGCTGCGTTTCAGAGCGGACAATATCATTATCGAGGATGAAGAGGGCAAAGTCGTCCAGCAGCATTCATGCCATCTGGTGTTCGCCCTGTTCATCATCGGCAACATCACTCTGACCAATGTGGTTTTGCAGAAAGCCAAACAATTCGCCTTTCCTGTCCTGCTTTTGTCCCGCAATTTCAGGCTCGACAGTTATTTCAACAACCGGGCCGAGGGAAACTTCCTGCTACGCAGAAAACAGTACGAGGCCGGAGATCTGAATTTTTTAATTGCGCGGGAACTGGTAACGCAGAAGATAAATAATCAGATGGGCTTGCTTCAAGGTTTGCGTTACCGGGCTGCGCCGGAAACGGAAGCCATACAGAAGCTGAATGATCTTGTGTTGTCCGCCGCACAAACCGCACCGGAATTAATGGGCGTCGAGGGCAATGCCAGCAAGATATTCTTTCCCGCTTACTTCCGTCAGATGAACTGGTCCCGCCGGGAACCGAGAACTAAACGGGATATCAATAATCTTCTGCTTGATATTGGCTACACTTATCTGTTTCACTTTGTCGAGGCGATGACGGCAATCTACGGCTTCGATGTCTACTGCGGCGTGTTCCACACTTTCTTTTATCAGAGAAAGTCGCTTATCTGCGATCTCGTCGAACCGTTCCGCTGCATCATTGATCTGAGGTTGCGGAAAGCCCATAATTTAAAACAGATTGATGAAAAAGATTTTTTCCAGGCCAATAATCAATATCAACTGGCGTACAAGCAGCAGGGAAAATATACTAAAATGTTTGTCAAAGATATTCTGGAATACAAAGAAGAAATCTTCCTGTATATTCAGGCATATTACCGCTGGTTCATGAAAAATAAACATATAGGCGAATTCCCGGTTTTCCAAATCAAAGGAGGCGATTGATTATGCTTATAGTCGTTTATGACATACAATCTGACCGGTTGCGCTCAAAATTCGCTAAGTTCCTGAAACAGTTCGGACGCAGAATACAATATTCTGTTTTTGAGATACAGAACAGTCCGCGAATTATTGCCAACATTCAAACTGAAATAGAAGCCGGTTACAAGAAAAAATTCACGCAAGGGGACAGTGTGCTTGTTTTTGATATTCCGGACAACGCAAATATTATGCGTTTCGGCTATCCGGTTAATGAAGAAACCGACCTCCTTATTTGGGATTGATGCAAACCTGAGTCTTAATTTTTTACGGTTGAGGGAGATTTTCCCAAAAACAAAATTTGCTTTCTGAAATAAACAACATATTTTAAGCATAAAGCTGAGTTTTTACCGTTTAAAGGCTCAGTCAAATTTCTACTGTTGTAGATGGATTGCGTTTGTCCTGAACGAGCAAAAGTTTAAAGGCTCAGTCAAATTTCTACTGTTGTAGATAATACCACATCAAAGCAAAGTTTTTTAGAGTTTAAAGGCTCAGTCAAATTTCTACTGTTGTAGATAGCACTTCATAATATTCCCACGAGCGTTTAAAGGCTCAGTCAAATTTCTACTGTTGTAGATTAGAATCATAGTATTCCTGAATAGCAAGTTTAAAGGCTCAGTCAAATTTCTACTGTTGTAGATTTTATGATATAATCAATATTCTTTTGAGTTTAAAGGCTCAGTCAAATTTCTACTGTTGTAGATAGCGCAAATCCGGTAAACTTCTGCCGTTTAAAGGCTCAGTCAAATTTCTACTGTTGTAGATACCAGCTTTTTAATGCGTTCCGTCAATGTTTAAAGGCTCAGTCAAATTTCTACTGTTGTAGATACATCTCCTATTAATGGGTTGTTGTGGTTTAAAGGCTCAGTCAAATTTCTACTGTTGTAGATAGCGGATCAGCGCAATATCGGCGGCAAGGTTTAAAGGCTCAGTCAAATTTCTACTGTTGTAGATTCCTTGTTTCAGTTGTATAATCGCTGTTTAAAGGCTCAGTCAAATTTCTACTGTTGTAGATTTTGAAGTTCTCCGACCATTCTGGGAGGTTTAAAGGCTCAGTCAAATTTCTACTGTTGTAGATCAGCGTCCGTTCCGCCGCCGGATTTGTTTAAAGGCTCAGTCAAATTTCTACTGTTGTAGATCTGTATAGCCGTTAGCGTCCTTTTTTGGTTTAAAGGCTCAGTCAAATTTCTACTGTTGTAGATTCCATTTCCGCCTTTGCCGCCAGAACGTTTAAAGGCTCAGTCAAATTTCTACTGTTGTAGATTTAGGTGTCAAACGCTCTGTTTCTTGTTTAAAGGCTCAGTCAAATTTCTACTGTTGTAGATAATTTCTATGACTGATTTATGAGCATTGGTTTAAAGGCTCAGTCAAATTTCTACTGTTGTAGATTCCTCGGTTTTTACTATCCTGTCTGGGTTTAAAGGCTCAGTCAAATTTCTACTGTTGTAGATACGAGTTTATTTGCGATTCTGTTTGCGTTTAAAGGCTCAGTCAAATTTCTACTGTTGTAGATAGCCTCCATCAGGGCAAACAAAAAGCGTTTAAAGGCTCAGTCAAATTTCTACTGTTGTAGATCGGGAATTCCTTTTGCCGTGGAATTAAGTTTAAAGGCTCAGTCAAATTTCTACTGTTGTAGATTCCAAGCAAGCCCGTATGTCATCCGAGTTTAAAGGCTCAGTCAAATTTCTACTGTTGTAGATAACATATCCGGCGTAAGGACATCCGAGTTTAAAGGCTCAGTCAAATTTCTACTGTTGTAGATTTAGAACCGTTCTAAGATTATTTATGTTTAAAGGCTCAGTCAAATTTCTACTGTTGTAGATATTACCGATCCGTATGTTGTCACGAGGGTTTAAAGGCTCAGTCAAATTTCTACTGTTGTAGATGGTGGCGAGATCGTTCAAAAAGTCGGGTTTAAAGGCTCAGTCAAATTTCTACTGTTGTAGATATATTGTGGTTGGCAATAGTAACGAGGTTTAAAGGCTCAGTCAAATTTCTACTGTTGTAGATAACTCCGCGACGCGTTTGCCTTTGGATGTTTAAAGGCTCAGTCAAATTTCTACTGTTGTAGATTCCGAAATAGCCCAGGCCTTTAGTGGGTTTAAAGGCTCAGTCAAATTTCTACTGTTGTAGATCAGATATGGCGGCTTCAAAATCCATGAGTTTAAAGGCTCAGTCAAATTTCTACTGTTGTAGATGTAGCACAATCCAATGATAATATTTGTTTAAAGGCTCAGCCAAATTTCTACTGTTGTAGATATGACCGCGTTAAAGAGCGAGGAGAGGTTTAAAGGCTCAGCCAAATTTCTACTGTTGTAGATTCGCTTGGCCCCTGGGCTGTTCCTCAGGTTTAAAGGCTCAGCCAAATTTCTACTGTTGTAGATTGCGCCCGGCGTGATGCTGTTGTAGATTTAATATGATTCATTTTTTCTTTCCCGCTTCTTCGTATTTTTTGCAAAAAATATTGGCTTAAATCTCTTTTAACAAATACTTTACCGCTCTTTTCATTGACAAAACTACTATATATGTAGACTTTGATTTAAATTTTAAATGGGGAACTAGAAAAGCGAGAAAAGCGAGAAAAGCGAGAAAAGTTATGAAAACGTTGTGCTCAACGGCACTCCAAAGTATCGGAGTGCGGACGGCTGTCCGTCTGGTTATGCTGGCCGCATGGGCGAAACAGCCTTTGCTCAACGGTACTCCAAACTCTCGGAATGGTGAAAGCGAGAAAAGTTATGAAAACGTTGTGCTCAACAGCACTCCAAAGTATCGGAGTCGGGCAGGAGAGGAGACAGGGGTCAGAATGAAAACCGGGAAATCAGAAGGCAAAAACCAAAAGCATTCCGCTCAACGGCACTCCAAAGTATCGGAGTGCGGACGGCTGTCCGGTTTATTCTGCTGGCGCAGGGCTGTCCAAAATGACGAAGAGCGAGAAAAGTTGAAAGCGAGAAAAGCAAGAAAAGTGAAAGACATTGTGCTCAACAGCACTCCAAAGTGTCGGAGTCGGCTGTCCAAAACGGGCAAAGTTCAGGAATTGCAGAAATGTCATCAGTTAATGAAAATCTTAACCAATGGTTAAAAGCGGCGTCTGAAATGTGGTTGAAAACAGAAAAGCGCTGTGCTCCGCGAGTCTCCAAACTCTCCGGATTGCTGGACCGTCTCCGTAATCTTTCTGCTCAGCGGGTGTCCAAGTGTCCAAAACGCGGACGGCTGTCCGTCTGGTTATGTCGGCCGCATGGGCGAAACAGCCTCTGCTCAACAGCACTCCAAAGTCTCCGGAATCGGACGGCTGTCCGTCCGGTTATAGCGTCCGTACTGGCAGAACCCTTCTGCGCAATGTGTGTCCAGAACGGGGGGAACAGATGTCCAAAATCCCGGACGGTCGTCGGTCCGGTTATGGCGTCCGGGTGCGGGAAGACTATACTCTGCACGGCTTAAAATTTAAAAATAGACGAGTAGGATTGTGGATTGGATTTTTTCGATCCGACTGACAGGCGATATGAATATCGACTGAAGAAGGAACGGAAAAATACGGCCGCAAGACACTCGTCGCAAAGCGGTTGCGATCTTTTGATTTTGGATTCGCACTCTTCGAGGCCTTCGATACCCCGGTATCGGCAGCCTCTCAGAATACGAACCAATTCTCAAAATCTTCGCAATCTATTGTTAAATTTTCAGCCGTGCAGAGTATAAAAAAGCGGCCTGCCGGAAAGGGGGGCTTTCCGGCAGGCCCGGGAGCAGGGATACAGGGAAACTATATTTATCCGATTGCCGGATTGCCAGTTTCCTGGGTCCGGATGCGGATACATTCATTCATGTCCATGACGAAGATCTTGCCGTCGCCGATCTCGCCGGTCTGCGCGCCCTGGACGATGGCCTCAATCGTGGCATTTACATATTCGTCGTTGACGGCTATTTCGAGTTTGGTTTTCTTCAGAAGGCTGCCTGCCTCCTTATGACTGCGGTAAACTGCGGGAATACCCTTTTGTCTGCCGCGCCCCATGACGCTGGAAACGGTGACGAGATGAATTTCCTTTTCTTCGAGTTTCTGCAGCACGTCGTCCAGCCTGTCCGGCTGAATGACCGCAATGATGTATTTCATGTTGAACCTCCGTTATTCAAGTATTGTGTAAGCTGTTTCGCGATGTTCGCTGAGATCCAGTCCGATGCGTTCTTCATGGTCGGTAACCCGCAGTCCCATTACCGCGTCAACCACTTTCAGCAGTATAAACGACACGACAAAAGAGAAAACAATAGTAATCACGGCGGCTTTGCATTGAATCCAGAACTGCGCCGGATTGCCGTAGAACAGGCCATTTGCGGCAGCATCGTTGACGCTGGTCGTCGCATAAAGCCCGGTGGCGATCACGCCCCAGATGCCGCCGATGCCGTGGACGCCGAAGACGTCCAGCGAATCATCATAGTTGAACCTCGGTTTCAGGAAAGCCACCACCGGGTAGCACAAAACACCGGCCCCGAGCCCGATGCCGATGGCGCCGCGCAAATTGACAAAGCCGCAGGCCGGGGTGATCGCGACCAGTCCGGCCACCGCGCCGGTGATGATTCCGAGAACCGTCGGCCGCTTATTATAAATACAGTCCATAATCGCCCAGGCGACGGCAGCGGTCGCCCCCGCGAGATGAGTCGTCACAAACGCGTTTGCGGCCAGGCCGTTTGCCGCCATCGCGCTGCCGGCGTTGAACCCGAACCAGCCGAACCAGAGCAGCCCGGCGCCGAGAACCGCAAACGGCAGATTATGCGGCGGGGAGATTTTGTCCGGGTAGCCTTTCCGCTTGCCGATAATCAGCGCCGCCGCCAGGGACGCCATGCCGGAGTTGATCTCAATCACAGTGCCGCCGGCGAAGTCCAGGACGCCCATGCCGCCGGCCGTGCTGAGGAACCCGCCGTTGGACCATACCCAGTGCGCCAGCGGATCATACACCAGCGTCGCCCACAGCAGAACGAACACGCAGAGGCTGGAGAATTTTATCCTTTCGGCAAACGCGCCGATAATCAGCGCCGGGGTGATTACGGCAAACATGCACTGGAAGATCATAAACACCTGGTGCGGAACGGTTGTCGCGTAAAAATTATGCGGCTCCAGTCCGACGCCTTCGAGAAACGCCCATTCCATGCCGCCGATCAGCCCCTTGCCGCCGAGGTCGGGCCCGAATGCCAGGCTGTAGCCGATGATCACCCAATGCAGGCTCAGGATGCACATTATCGTAAAGCACTGCATGAGAATCGACAGGACGTTCTTCTTTCTCACCAGTCCGCAATAGAAAAACGCCAGGCCGGGCACGGTCATCAGCATGACCATGGCGGTTGCAACCAGCACCCAGGCCGTATCGCCCGAATTGATCCTGGAAATTGGGGCCGCCGCCGCAGTTTGAGCCGGAACCGCCACAGGATGAATCGCCATGGTATTGGATGCGGCGGCCGCCTGAGCCGCCACGGGAAGCTGAATGGACGCCACTGTCATCATTGCCGGTGTTGACGTCTGCCGGGCAAAAATCAGAAATGCGCCTAATATAAATAGTATCGCCGGGATCAGCATTTTGTATTCAATTATTACTTTTTTCATCTTCAAAACCTGTAATTTACTAAGTGGTCATTGTTGAAATTGCCGGCATTGCGGTTCCTGGCAGCGGTTTGATTTCCCAATGGCGCAAGTAAATCGTCCGGTTCTGAAGAAAATTTCTTTTCTGTACATCTTAAAGCCCCCCTTTATTATGTTTGATGAACTTGATAATATTCCCGGCTGTTTTCCAAACAGTCCGGGAAATGTATATTTTGATTCTTTATCCTATTGCAAGATGCCCTGTTTCCTGGGTGCGGATGCGGATGCATTCATCCAGGTTGATGATGAAGATCTTGCCGTCGCCGATCTCGCCGGTCTGCGCGCCCTGGACGATGGCCTCAATCGCCGCATTCACGTAATCGTCATTCACGGCAATCTCCAGCTTCGTTTTCTTCAAAAGGCTGCCGGCCTCCTTGTGACTGCGGTAAACTGCGGGAATACCCTTTTGTCTGCCGCGCCCCATGACGCTGGAAACGGTGACGAGATGAATCTCCTTCTCCTCGAGTTTCTGCAACACGTCGTCCAGCCTGTCCGGCTGAATGACCGCAATGATGTATTTCATAGTAAACCTCCGTTATTCAAGTATTGTGTAGGCCGCTTCGCGGTGTTCGCTCAGATCCAGCCCGATGCGTTCTTCATGGTCGGAAACCCGCAGACCCATTACCTTGTCCACCAGTTTAAACAGGATAAATGATGCGACAAACGAGAAAACCATAGTAATGAGGACGACTTTGATTTGAATCCAGAGCAGGCCGGGATTGCCGTACAGCAGGCCGTTCGCGCCGCCGCTGTTGACGCTGGTAGTCGCGAAAATACCGGTTGCGATTGCGCCCCAGATGCCGCCGACGCCATGAACGCCGAAAGCATCCAGCGAATCATCATAATGGAATCTGGGCTTGAGAAATGCCACTGAAAGGTAGCAGATCACACCGGCGCCGATGCCGACGCCGAAAGCTCCGGTCAGGTTTACGAACCCGGAAGCCGGGGTGATCGCAACCAGTCCCGCCACCGCTCCGGTGATAATCCCGAGAACCGTCGGCCGCTTATTGAATATGTAGTCCATGACCGCCCAGGTAATCCCTGCTATCGCAGCCCCGATATGAGTCACAACGAATGCACTCGCCGCCAGACCGTTTGCCGCCAGCGCGCTTCCGGCATTGAACCCGAACCAGCCGAACCACAGGAGGCCGGCGCCAAGTACTGCAAACGGCAGATTATGCGGCGGCGAAATCTTCTCCGGAAATCCTTTTCTCCTGCCGAGAATCAGAACTGCGGCCAGCGCCGCCATCCCGGCGTTGATATGCACCACGGTGCCGCCCGCAAAGTCCAGCGCGCCCATGCCGCCGGCCGTGCCGAGGATGCCGCCGTTGGCCCATACCCAGTGTGCCAGCGGGTCATAAACAAATGTTGCCCAGAGCAGAGTGAATACGCAGAAACTGGAGAACTTCAAGCGCTCGGCAAACGCCCCGATAATCAGCGCCGGGGTGATTACGGCAAACATGCACTGGAAGATCATAAAAGCCTGATGCGGGATGGTAGTGGCATAGAAATCATGCGGCTCCAGTCCGACGCCGTTGAGAAACGCCCAGCTTAAACTCCCGATCAGCCCCTTGCCGCCAACGTCAGGCCCGAAGGACAGGCTGTAGCCGATTACGACCCAGTGTATGCTGATGAGGCACATAATGGCAAAACACTGCATAAGAATGGACAGCACGTTTTTCTTCCTGACCAGTCCGCCGTAAAAGAAGGCCAGTCCGGGAACCGTCATTAACATTACGAGCGCCGCCGAAGCCAGCACCCAGGCCGTATCGCCGGCATTGACTTTCGATACCACGGCAACCGCTGCCGCCGCAGGCGCTGCCGCGGGCTGTATTGCAGTTGTTGCCGGTACTGCTGGCGCAGGTACAGCATCTGCAAATAATACTGCGCAGCCCGCCATAAGCAGCAACGCAGTCAGCAGGACTTTGTAGTTTTTGATTTTCATTAATCGTTTCATAGTATTGAATTCCTGAATATTATTTCAAAAAAAATTAAATGTTATTGAGATATAGCTTATTCTGCCCGGGATGATCTCTTCATGCGAATTAAAAAAAACTGCCGCAAAAGAAGATCCTGAGTAATCAACCTGCAAACACACTTTGTTGTCGTTGTTGTCGTCCAGCGCGGTTTTTTCCATCAAACAGCCTATTGGGCGCATTTACCAGTTCCGGCTTGATTAGAGCCTCGGTCTTTTTCATTTCCTTTCGTTCCTTCTGTTGAAGTTTATATTTTACGAACGTTGCCAGTTTATGTAGCAAATGCCATGCCAACAAATTATAAATATTCATAAATCATTTATAAAAAGAATATTACAAAAGAAAAGCATTTTTTATAAATAGTTTTAAAAAGTACAAAAATGTAATAGCGGCGGCTTGTGAGCACATTTTTGTAACAACAGAAAGGTTATTTTGGCAGAATGCTGGTAACGGCTTATTTTACCGCCGGAATATATGTTTTTGACGGCATATTGTCTTCCGGCAATACAGGGATTACCAATTCAAACTCAGCCTTTCAGCTTTGCTTTTAGTACTAAACAGGTATATATTAAATGCTTGAAATTAATTTTGACAGTATTTTAAAAGGGATTACAATGAAATTTTATATTTTTGCCGACATGGAAGGCATCAGCGGCATCAGCGGCAGTTCTTTTGTGCTTTCGGAAAGTGCGAATTACCCGCTGGGACAGAAGCTGCTGACCCAGGACGTCAATGCCTGTATCAGAGGCTGTTTTAAGGCAGGGGCGGCGGAAGTAATCGTTTGTGACGGTCATAGCAGCGGAACCAATATCCTCTGGGAAGAGCTGGATACCAGGGCTGAACTGATTCAAGGCAACGGTTACCGGGAGCGCTTTCCGGGAATTGCCGGTTCCGCCGGCTTGATCCTGCTGGGCTACCACGCCATGGCCGGAACTTTTGAAGGCCTGCTGGAACACTCCTATTCTTCCCGTGAAATCCAGAATCTCTGGATTAACGGCAAAAAAGTCGGGGAGTTCGGGCTTGATGCGTTGATTGCCGCCGATAAAGGCATCCCCGTAATTATGACCTCCGGCGACGACAAACTCTGCGAGGAAGCCGTACTTTTCCATCCGGACGTTGTCACCTGTCAGGTTAAGAAAGGACTGGGCTGCCAGTCCGCCAGAATGCTTTCTGCGGCCAAAGCTCACGAACTGATTGAAAAGAAGACGGTTGAGGCGATCAAGAAAATCAAGGCGATCAAGCCGCCGAAAGCCAAGTTCCCGGTCACGCTCAGGATCGAAAAAACTGAACGCGGCACGGTTCCGAACCGTGACAGCATAAAGCTGGTTGACGGGAGAACTTATGAAGCTGTCGGGCGCACTTCCGTGGAAGACGCTTTCAGAAAATTGTTCTTTTGAAGAGATGAAGTTAAACAGAGAACCTGTCATAATATTAAGGAATTTTAGAAGATGAAATTTAATCTGCTGGATCTGCTGCTTCCGCGCGAAACCAAATTTTTCGATTACCTCGACCAAATGAGCGACCTCATTTTGAACAGCAGCAATGCTTTAACCGATCTGGTCGTCCATATTGAAAGCCTGTCCGAAGAAGAGATCAAAAAACGTCTCTACGCAATCAGGGATTACGAACAGAAGGGCGACAACATCGAGGAAACCATCATTGAAGAGCTTGGCCGTACCTTTATCACGCCGCTTGACCGTGAAGACATCCATACCCTGGCCATGAATATGGACCTGGCGCTGGATATTCTGAAAGGCGTCTCCCGGAAGATAGAATTCTATAACATGCGCAAAATGCCGCTGAACATTTGCAAATTTGCGGAAATTATCTCCACCAGCGCCAAGCTGCAAGCCGACCTGGTGCATGAACTCCGGACCAGAAAACAGGTGCGGAAAAAAGTTGATGCGCTGCACCATCTGGAAAAGCAGGCGGACGACCTGTTCCATAACTGCATGGCGGATTTGTTCGGCCGGGATGACAATTTCCAGACCATTGAAATGACGAAGCTGAAAGAACTCTACGAGTTGCTGGAGGAAGTGGTTGACAGCATCGATTACATCGGCAAGCTGATCCGTGGCATAAAAATGAAACACGGTTGAAAAACTAACATCCTCTGGAGCATAAATGATAACCCTGTCGGTATTAGTAATAGTTGTGGTGGCATTGGCATTGCTGTTCGATTTTCTGAACGGTTTTCATGACGCCGCAAATTCAATAGCAACGGTCGTGGTCACGCGGACGCTTACCCCTTTTCAGGCGGTGCTGCTGGCGGGGCTGGCAAACTTTGTCGGTTTTTTCGCTTTCAGTCATGCGATTGCCAAAATGGTAAGCTCCGGAATTATCAATCTTGATTCAATGCCAAGCCCGGAATCCAAGATGCTGCTGCTGCTGGGGGCTTTGGTCGGCGCTATTTTATGGAATATAATTACCTGGTTATACGGGTTGCCTTCTTCAAGCAGTCACGCGCTGGTCGGCGGCTTGATCGGCGCCGGAATGGCGGCGGCCGGGCCGAAGGTGATTATCCTTGGAAGCGTGGTTTTTAAAGCTGGTCATTTGAGCGTTACCGGAATTGTCCCGATTATTGTTTTTATTGTAATTGCCCCGTTGCTGGGGATGCTGGGCGGCACGATTTTTACCTTGATAATATTGAACGTTTTCAGGAAACTTCCATATCATAAATCCAGCAGGGTTTTTAAATATCTGCAACTGGTTTCAGCGGCATGGTACAGTCTTGGACACGGCACAAATGATGCTCAGAAAATGATGGGGGTGATTTCGCTGGCGCTGGTTTGCGGCGGCATGGCGGGGTCACTTGAAATTCAGCCATGGGTCGCGTTTTCATGTTATGCCATGATCGGCCTGGGTACGATGTTCGGCGGCTGGCGCATCGTTAAAACAATGGGCACCGGAATAACCAAGATCCGCGCAACCGAGGGTTTCTGCGCGGAAACCTCCGCGGCGATAGTGCTGATGGGAACCGCTCATTTCGGGATTCCGGTATCCACCACGCATGTTATCGCCGGTTCAATCCTCGGCGTCGGTACCGCCGAGCGGGCAAAAACCGTGCGCTGGGTGACTGCCAGACGGATTATGTGGGCCTGGATATTGACTATTCCGCTGACTGCGATCTGTTCGGCATTGGCATACTGGGTTATCTGCCTGCTGTACAAAGGCGGCATATAACGAATTCAGCGGCGCAGCGAATAGATCTTGCCGGGGGTTTGCAGAACCTGCTTTTTGATCTCCATTTTCATCAATGCGCCCAGCAGCGTGCCGGCGGCAATGCCGGTTTCCGACGACAGCGCATCGAAAGACTTGCTTTCCAATGCCAGCGCCCGGATGATCTTCTGCTCTTCCTCGGACATGCCGGAGGTATCGGGCACGGGTATGGCTGCATCGTCCTCGCCGGATTCGTCCAGATACTCGCGCGGCTGCTCTTTCACGCCGCCGAAGCCCGGCAGAAACTCGAAATCCTGCAGAATGTCTTCGAAATCCTCAGTCAGTTTCGCCCCTTCCTTGATCAGCTTGTGACAGCCGCGCGCCTGCGGGTTGTCAGCCATGCCGGGGACGGCAAACACCGAACGTCCTTGTTCTAAAGCAGTTGCGGCGGTTATCAGCGCGCCGCTGTCCACTCCGGCCTCCACCACCAGCACGGCACGGCTCAGGCCGGAGACAATCCGGTTGCGGCGGGGAAAGGACTGACGGCTGACCGGAAATCGCATCGGATACTCGCTGATCAGCGCACCGTTGTTTTCCACAATGCGCCGGGCCAGCGGCACATGGTCCTGCGGATGCACCCGCGCCAGGCCGCCGCCGAGCACCGCGACTGTAATGCCCTTCAAATCGACCGCCACCTGATGGGCCACCGCATCAACGCCGTAAGCCAGACCGGAGATGATCTTCCAGCCGGCGTAAACCGCGGCTTCGGTCAGATGGGCGGCCATTTTTCTGCCGTAAGCGGTCATGCGCCTGGAACCGACCACCGCCAGCGTATTGGAGCTGAAATCCGGCAGCGTTCCCCTGACGTACAGACAGATCGGCGGATCGTAAATTTCCCTGAGTATGGCCGGATATTCGCGGTCAACGACCGTAATGATTTTGGCGCCGCCCTTTTCGGCCATTTCCAGTTCGCCGCAAAGGTCAATCCCGCTGCGCCAGTTGGCAATTTTCTCCGCCAGTTCCTGGCCGATGCCCTTGACGCCGGCGATACTGGCCGAGGACTGCGCAAAAATATTGGCCGGAGTCTCGAAACGGTTCAGCAGCGCCTGCATCCGGGCGGAGCCGATGCCGGAGACCATGTTTAAAATAATGCAGGCTTCGCGGTCATTCACAGCAGCACCTGATGGCATTGATGATGGCGGCCGGTTCAAACCCGCTTCTGATCTCAACCTTTCCGATCTCCAGCGGAATGATCAGGTTCAACCGGCTGCCCACTTTTTTCTTGTCTTTCAGCATTCCGGCATAGATTTTTTCCGGATCGCCGCCGGCGGGGAAGGAGCACGGCAGCACGATTTTCTCCAGCAGTTTCCGCTGCCGGACCGCAACGGCCCGGTCGAGCAGTCCGGCTCCAACGGCAAGTTCCGCCACCATGTTCATGCCGATGCCCACCCCCTCGCCGTGGGCGAGGGAGAAATTTGAAACCAGTTCGACCGCATGGCCGAAGGTATGCCCGTAATTCAAGATCGCGCGAAGCCCTCCTTCGCGTTCGTCCGCGGCGACAACCTGGGCTTTCAATTCGCAGCAGCGGGCGATGATTTCAGTATAAAATTGCAGATCGACGGCATTCAGCTTGTCCGTGTTCTGCTCAAGTTTCTCAAACAGCGGGGCATCCATGATCACGCCGTATTTGACGACTTCCGCCAGGCCGCACCGGATTTCTTTAAACGGCAGGGTGGTGAGCACTTCCGGGTCCATCAATACCAGCTTAGGCTGCCAGAAGGCGCCGATCAGGTTTTTGCCTTCGGGCAGATCCGCGCCGGTTTTGCCGCCGACGCTGGAATCCACCGCCGCCAGCAGCGTGGTCGGAATCTGGATAAAGTTAATGCCGCGCATGTAAATCGCCGCCGCAAACCCCGCAATATCGCCGCAGACGCCGCCCCCGAGCGCGACAATCAGCGACGAGCGGTCAAGCCCGTGCTTCACGGCATAACTGCAGATGCCGCCGACAGTTTCCAGCGTTTTGTTTTCTTCGCCCGCAGGAAAGGTGAAAGTAAACGCTTCCGCGCCGGCAGCCGTGAGCATTTCAGAGACCTTTTTCGCGTAAATCGGCCCGACGTTGGAATCCGTCAGCAGCAGACATTTGCGCCCTTTGACAAAGGGCGCAAGATATTCCGCGGCGCTGCCGAGAATTCCCTGTCCGGCGATAATATCATAGGAACGCTCTCCCAGTCCGACCGGTATTTTAATAATCTTGTTCAATTCATACTCCATAATGCATTGTGATTTAAACTCTAAAAAATATTGCCAAAAGCCCCATACTGCAAACGCGGGATTAATGATTCCGGTAAAAGTTTTCACGGACCCGGCCATTTTGGACACGCCTCCCGGCCCATGCGGCCGGCATAACAAACCGGCCAACCGTCCACACTCCGATACTTTGGAGTGTTGTTGAGCATAATGCTTTTGCTTTTTGCCTTCTGTTTTCCCGGTTTTCATTCTGACTCCTGTCTCCTGACTCCTGTCTCCTCTCCTGCCCGATTCCGGAGACTTTGGAGTGCTGTTGAGCAGAGGCTGTTTCGCCCATGCGGCCGGCATAACCAGACGGACAGCCGTCCGACTCCGATACTTTGGAGTGCTGTTGAGCAGAAGCTGTCGCCCATGCGGCCGGCATAACCAGACGGACAGCCGTCCGCGTTTTGGACACTTGGACACCCACTGAGCGGAAAGATTACGGAGACGGTCCAGCAACCCGGAGAGTTTGGAGACTCGCGGAGCACAACGCTTTTCTGTTTTCAACCTCATTTCAGACGCCGTTTTTAACCCCTGGTTAAGATTTTCATTAACTGATGACATTTCTGCAATTCCTGAACTTTGCCCGTTTTGGACAGCCAACTCCGATACTTTGGAGTGCTGTTGAGCACAATGTCTTTCACTTTTCTTGCTTTTCTCGCTCTTCGTCATTTTGGACAATACCTAACCACAGAGACACGGAGGCACAGAGAAATCCGTTTCTATTCGTCTTGGACAGCCGTCCGATTCCGGAGACTTTGGAGTGTCGTTGAGCTTTTTGCCCTCTGATTTCCCGGTTTTCATTCTGACTCCTGTCTCCTGACTCCTGTCTCCTCTCCTGTCCGATTCCGGAGACTTTGGAGTGCCGTTGAGCACAATGCGTTTTGTTCTCGTCTTCTGATTTCCCGGTTTTCATTCTGACTCCTGTCTCCTCTCCTGCCCGATTCCGATACTTTGGAGTGCTGTTGAGCACAACGGTTTCATAACTTTTCTCGCTTTTCTCGCTTTCAACTTTTCTCGCTCTTCGTCATTTTGGACAGCCCTGCGCCAGCAGAATAAACCGGACAGCCGACCGCATTCCGATACTTTGGAGTGCTGTTGAGCACAACGGTTTCATAACTTTTCTCGCTTTTCTCTCCCGCATTCGCGGGACCCGCAAGCGGGGCACACTCCCGCATTAGCGGGCTTCCGCATTCCGATACTTTGGAGTGCTGTTGAGTACAACGTTTTCATAACTTTTCTCACTTTTCTTGCTTTCAACTTTTCTCGCTTTCAACTTTTCTCGCTTTCAACTTTTCTTGCTTTCAACTTTTCTCGCTTTTCTAGTTCCCCATTTAAAATTTAAATCAAAGTCTACATATATAGCAGTTTTGTCAACTGAAACGGTGCAACCATGTTCAAATAGCACCATAAAGTGGATTTTTGAAACTAAGACCTTTTGCGGTAAAAACTGCGATAAAACCGGTTCTGAAATTTTACTATTTACTTAATTATGGTAGATTACTTCAGTTATGAATTTATATTCGACTAGTTTTGAGCGAAAAGAGGATGTAATATGAGTGATATAAAATTGTTCCGGCTGAATATGAAAAAATTGTCCGGAACCTCTGAAAACAATTAATATACTTCGCCCAGGATTATCTATATGCCTACGTTAGAATGGATTGGAAAGAAAGCGGTTGTCAACCATCACCGCGACGTGCCGTTTCATCTGCTCGAAGAAGTTCCCGAACTAAGCTTCGGCGACAAAGACACCGGCAATCTCCTCGTCCAGGGCGATAATCTCACCGCCCTTAAAGCGCTGCTGCCTTATTACGCCGGCAAAGTCAAATGCATCTACATCGACCCGCCTTACAATACCGGCAACGAGAATTGGGTATATAACGACAACGTCAATGACCCGCAGATTAAAGAATGGCTCGGCAATGTCGTAGGTAAAGAAGCCGAAGACCTTTCCCGCCATGACAAATGGCTTTGCATGATGTATCCGAGATTAAAATTATTACATCAATTATTAAAAGATGATGGGGTTATTTTCATCTCATTAGATGATATTGAGGTGTCGTCTCTTCGACTAATGATGGATGAAATTTTTGGAGTTAAAAACTTTGTTGCAAATGTAGTGTGGCAGAAAAGAACATCTCCAGATTCACGCGCCACGTTGGGTGCTGGACATGACCACATTATTGTTTATGCAAAGGAATTCGAAAAAATTAGAGGATATTTAAACCAGCTTCCATTATCAGAGAAACAAAAAAATCTATATTCTAATCTTGATAATGACCCGCGTGGTCCATGGACATCAACTGATTTTACTGCGCAAGGCTGGAGACCCAACCAAATGTATGAAATTACTACCCCAAGTGGAATAAAATATCTACCGCCCAGTGGACGTTGCTGGAAAAATGTAGAAACAGTCCTTGAGGGGTTTATTGCAGATGGAAGAATATGGTTTGGAGCTAAGGGTAATGCAAGGCCAAGAATAAAGAGTTTTTTCTCTGAAATCGAGGGATACACCGCTTGGACGTGGTGGACTAATGTTGAAGTAGGACATAATCAAGAAGCAAAGAAAGAAATGAATGTACTTTTCGGAGCTACTGATGCATTTGATACTCCCAAACCGGAACGGTTGATTCAACGGATTATTCAACTAGCAACAAAAGCAGGGGATATCGTTCTAGACTCTTTCCTCGGCTCTGGTACAACCTGTGCCGTTGCACATAAAATGAATCGCAGATATATCGGGATTGAACTGGGGGAACATTGCGAAACACATTGTGCAGTTCGCATGAAAAAGGTTATTGAAGGCGAACAAGGTGGAATATCAAAGGAACAAAACTGGAAAGGCGGCGGCGGCTTCCGCTATTACCGCCTGGGCAAGCCGTTGTTTGATGAGAGCGGGAAAGTTTACAAGAGGATTACTTTTTCCAAACTGGCGCGGCATGTGTTTTTTACCGAAACGGGGCATCCGCTGGAGAAGGAGCATTGCGACAGTTCAATGATTGGGACTTATAATAACACGGCAGTTTATCTGCTGTTCAACGGAATTTTAAAGGACAAAAAGCCGGACAGCGGGAATGTCCTGACCGGTAAAATTCTGGCGCTACTGCCGGAGCATGACGGCCCGAAAGTAATTTACGGCACCGCCTGCCGGTTAAGCCCGGTAAAACTGCGGAACGCGAATATTGTTTTTAAACAGGTTCCATACGAAATCAAGGCGGATTAAGCATGTCAGTAAATTTAAGACTTTTATATAGACAGAAAGTATTGTTGGCCCTTCTGGAAGTGTTCAGGGGCAATGCGGACAGCACCGACTTTTTGAAATTGATGTTTCTGTACTGTTCATACAACAAACAGCCGCATTATTCTTTTTTCCCTTACCGCTTCGGCTGTTTCAGCTTCGAAATATATAAAGACAAACGGATATTGACGGAAAAAGGGCTGCTGGCAGACATCGACAGATTTTCTGTCGCACAAAATACAGGAATGCTTTATCAGTTGAATGCCGTCGAGCGGCGGCAGATGCTTGATTTTGCCCGGCAGCTCGGCGACATCCGGGGGGATGCGCTGATTCGCAAGACCTACCTTGAATTTCCGGAATATACGGTCAAGAGCGAGATCAAAGACCGTATTTTAAGCACAGAGGAACAAGCCGGGCTGTTTTTAATTCCAAATGATTTGTTTAAACCGGAGCCGTCAATTTATACAATCGGCTACGAGGGAATCGGGATTGACGAATATCTGAACAAGTTGATTAAAAACAAGATTGACGCGGTTGTTGACGTGCGCAAATCGCCCAATTCGATGAAATTTGATTTTAACGCAAAAGCGCTGAATAATTTTTTAAGCAAGGCCAGAGTGGAATATATCGGACTTCCAGATTTAGGCATTCCGGCGGAACAGCGTCAATCACTGGATAGTATGGCTGATTATCAGGCATTATTTGAAGCGTATGACCGGAATATTCTGCCGAGGCAAATGTCTAACGTGCGCCATATCGCGGAATTGATTGCCGCAGGGAAAAAAGTTGCGTTAACCTGTTTTGAGGCCAAGCATACGATGTGTCACCGCTACCGGATTGCCGTTTGTCTGAACCGTGAATATGGGTATCCTATCGTTAATTTATAAGAGGGGGAATAAAGGATATGGACTATTTACCGGAGCATATTGAATCTGCACAAGTATTCATGACTATCAAAACGTATCCAAACCTGTCTCAAAAATACGGCGAACTGGTTTGCACTGCCGGAGTGTGCAACGGCAAACTGATTCGCATTTATCCGATTCAATTCCGTGACCTGAGTGAATACCAGCAATTCAAAAAATTCCAATGGATAGAAGTAAGTCTGCAAAAAAGAGATAAAGGCAAAGATTTTCGTCTGGAATCTTATAGCCCAGTCGGCGAAATAAAATTGCTTGAACATATTTCGACGCAAAGAGGCGGCTGGTCTGCGCGAATGAAAGAATTGAGTTCATTAATAATGCATGACAACATGCAAGAGTTGATTGAGATTTCAAAACAACCACCGTTTCCTTCGCTGGCGATACTTAAGCCCAGGGAAATAATTGGCTTCAAAATAGAATCATGTTCCAGGGAATGGACGGAAGCGCAAAAAGCACATTTTATGCAGCCGGATTTCTTTAAAGATATCGCTCCGTTAACTTTAAAAAAGTTGCCATACAAGTATTCATACCAATTTATCACAAATGATAATCAGGAACGAACATTAATGATTGAGGATTGGGAAATCGGAGCATTGTATTGGAATTGCCTGAACGACTCTGATGGAAACGAGGCTGTCGCTAATCAGAAAGTTAAAGAAAAATATATGTCTATTGCGGTAAATCCCAATACTTTCTTTTTTGTCGGAACTACGCTGGCGCATCACCGAATATCTCCCAATCCGTATATTATTATCGGAGTTGCCTATCCGCCTCCGTCGTTCAACGCTAATATTATTCAACCGGATTTATTTTAACATAAGAAGAAAGTATTATGCTGCAATTAACTCAATATCAGGAAAAGGCGCTGCTGGCGCTGAAGCGTTATTTACAGTTATGCGATGACCGGAAGGACGCCAATCTGGCGTTTTATGAGGCAACGCGGGAGTTCTGGGGAACTGGAATTTCGTATCGTCCGGTACAGGTTGCGGACTTGTCGAAGATTCCCTACGTCTGCCTGCGGCTGCCTACCGGCGGGGGAAAAACGCTGCTGGCCTGCCATACGATTGCGACGGTGAACCGGGAATATTTGCGGAAAGATAACTCGGTTGTGTTGTGGCTGGTTCCATCGAACGCGATCAAGGAACAGACGCTAAACGCTTTGAAAGACCGCAATCATCATTACCGGCAGGCGCTGGAGTCCAGCCTGGGGCAGGTTACGGTAATGGATATCGAAGAGGCGTTGTATCTTCAGCAAAGCACCCTGACCGGAAGCACGACAATTATTATTTCCACGCTTCAGGCGTTCCGGGTGGAAGACAAGGAAGGCCGGAAGGTGTATTCTTCCGCCGGAGCGCTGGAGCATCATTTTACCAAGCTGCCGCCGGAAATTGAAAGCCGGCTGCTGCGCAGTGAAAAAGGCGTGATTTCTTATTCGCTGGCAAACGTATTGCGGATCAACCGTCCGCTGGTGCTGGTTGACGAGGCGCACAATGCCCGCACGGGATTGTCCTTTGACACGCTGGCCCATTTCCGGCCATCGGCGATTATTGAGTTCACCGCGACGCCCGACACCAAAAGCAATCCGAGCAATGTGCTCTACAGCGTGTCGGCGGCGGAACTGAAAGCGGAAGACATGATCAAGCTGCCGATCCGGCTGGCGACCAAGACCAACTGGAAATCAACCCTGGCCGATGCGATAGCGCAGCGCGCCGACCTGGAAAAACGGGCGCAGATAGAATCCCAGAATACCGGCGAATACATCCGTCCGCTGATGCTGCTGCAAGCCCAGAACCGGAGCAAAAATCAGGAGACGATGGATGCCGCTTTTATCAAGAGCGCATTGATGGAGGAGTTTAAAATCCCGGAAAACCAGATTGCCACAGCCACCGGCGAGACCCGCGAACTGACGGATATCGATCTTTTCGACCGGGGTTGCGAGATCCGTTTCATCATCACGGTCCAGGCGCTCAAGGAAGGCTGGGACTGCGCTTTCGCGTATGTGCTGTGCTCCGTGAACGAAGTACATGCAAGCACGAGCGTGGAACAGATTCTTGGCCGCATTCTGCGGCTGCCGCACCGGCTGCCGAAGCAGGACAAGGCGCTGAACAAAGCGTATGCGTTCATCACTTCCAGCCGTTTTGCCGAAACCGCGAGGTCATTGATTGACGCGCTGGTGGAAAACGGGTTCAACCAGCAGGAAGCGCAGGAATTTATCTCAGTCTGTCAGCCGGACATGCCGGATTTTCCGCTGATTCAGACAACCCGCCGGATTGAGCCGAAAGTGATTACCATGCAGGAAGTGCCGGAGCCGGGTTCACTGTCAAAAGAGTTAAGAAGCAAAATTAAGATAAATACGCAGGCCCGCACCGTAACAGTCACCCAGTGTTTAGAGCCGGACGAGGAAAAAGCTTTTCTCCAGCATCTGGTGATGGAGGATTCGCAGAAGTATTTTGCCGAAGAGATGCAGAAGCTTCGCGAAGAGTCAGTCGTCCTGCTGCAATCGCCTTCGGAGCGCAATGAAATATTCAGGGTGCCGCAGTTATATGTCAAAGACGGCGACTGGCAACTGTTTGAAGAGCAGACGCTGATGGATCACGGCTGGGAACTGTCCGATTTTGACGCCAGGCTCAGCGATGCGGAATTCGCCGATTTTATGAGAGAAGACAGCGAACTCGGTGAAATTGACATCGGGCAAAGCGGCAAATTGAAAAGCAGCTTTATCGCCGAACTGAACCATGAAATGGCGCTGATTGATGTTGTTGACGCTTCCTGGACGGAAGGCGAAGTGATTTACAGCCTTGCGCGGAATCTGGTTTACACTGAACTTACGCCGGATGACAAGGAGCAGTTTATCCAGACGCTCATCGGCGATTTGACCAGCCGCCGGAATGTGCCGCTGGCGCAACTGGTGCGGAAACGGTTTATCCTGCGGAAAATCGTTGACAATAAAATTAAGGGCTGCCGGAAAGACGCTCAGGGGAAAGTATTCCAGGAGCTGTTATTCGGCAATGACGCGCTCGAAGCGGAAGTTTCGCCGGAAAGATGTTTCAGCTTTAATCCGGACCAGTATCCGGCGCGGTATAATTGTCCTCAAAGCCAGATGTTCCGCAAGCACTATTTCCCGGTCGTGGGCGAACTTGACGACAGGGGGGAGGAGTTCGAATGCGCGTGTTTTATTGACGGCCTGGATGAGGTCGGTTCATGGGTGCGCAATCTGGAGCGCCAGCCGTCGTTTTCCTTCTGGATGCAAACCGCAACCGATAAATTCTATCCTGACTTTGTCTGTCAACTGAAAGACGGACGCAGCCTCGTAGTTGAGTATAAGGGCGGCGACCGCTGGAGCAATGACGACTCAAAGGAAAAGCGCCGCATGGGCGAATTATGGGCAGCCAAAAGCCGCGGACAATGTTTATTTGTCATGCCCAACGGTTTCAAGCCGGAAGAAATCGCCGCCGCGATAAGAGACAGCCGCTTCAAGTCAGAATAATTTATGGAGAAGAGGCACAAATCGTGATTGAATGGATTGCAATAGTTATTTCGATAATAAGTTTAGTCATATCAATATTGGCATTTCGTCAAAATTCCCGCAAAATAAGAGCCGATAAGCTGGACAAATACGGGGCCGAATTGTATGAAATACAAAACAACTTGAACGAGTTGAGTAATGCCGCAGGGAGCGCGTATGAGGAGTCAGAAAAATACCTGAACAAATATTTGGGCTATGACAGCGGAATCTTATATCGCTTTTGCTCCGGGTTCTGTGACCAGCCTATTCAAGTCATAGGGAAAAATGATCCATTTATTCATTGGGGTCTACTTGGAAAAATTTATGATCTTGACAAACAGCCGGAGATATTAAAGAAGTGCGGCGAAGCCTTATCCGGTTATGAAGCACTCTCGACAATTCCAGAATCAGACTGGCCGGAGATTTATAACGCGGTTTTAAATTTCAGCGAGGATTACAGAAAATTGCATTCAGAGATTTACGCCGAGATTGATGAAAAAATCAAGCAGCTTGATGCGTTGATTGACCGTAATAAACATGAGGAAATAAAACTGGATGAGTCAGAAATCGGCAGGAAACTGAATGCGGAAAAGCGGAAGTACAAAGAACTGCTGCAATTAGGGCTTCGTCATGCAAAACCGTTTGCGGCAAATTCGAAAAACACCCACTTCATTGAAACCTTGTGCATGCTTTCAACATTATACATTGTCGGCAAATATGAAGACTGGGGCGGCGCGGAAGCCGTTATCTGAACTCAATGTTCCAGTCTCCGAGATTCCGGGCTTATGGATATAAAAAAGCGGGACTTTGCCGGTCCCGCCGCGTGTTATAATTGATTATTTGGTTGCGGTGGTTGAAGTTGCGTCCGACGCAGTTCCCGAAGTTGTCCCGGTGGTTGTTCCCGAGGTTGTGTTCTTGCTGCCTTTATGCTGTTTCGCACCCTGTTCTTTGCCCATGTGCTTTCCCGCTTCGGCATCCACTTTCGCCCATCTTTCCTGCAATCTGGCAATGACTTCACTCTTTCTGCTGTCCGGAACGCTGCTGCTTTGAATTTTGCTGATTAAATCGCTGCGCTGCTGAGCCACATACGCTTTAATGTCGGCGGCCTGCTGAGTCCGGAACTGCTCGATCATGGATTTCCGTTCGTCAGGAGTTTTGTCCTTGAGCGATTCCTTGAACGTCTGAAATTCGCTTTTTTTCTGCTCAAAGTAAGTTTTCATCTGGGCATGAAACGCTTCGATGAGGGCCTTGCACGGGTGCTCGCCGGTCCCTTTGGTGGTGGAACTGGTGGTGGCGGTGGAACCGGTACTGGTATTGGCGGTTGTCCCGGTGGCGGCGGCGGTGTTGGCGAGGGCTCCGCTGAAAGCGATTGATGAAATAAATATAACCGCTGTCCCGATAATTACTCTGCTGCTGTTTGTTTTCATTTTTCCGTTTCCTTATGTTTTCCGGTCTCTGTCTGCGCGATATCTTGCAAGCTTTGACCATTAAAACGAAGGATGCGCAAATTTATTGTGCGGATATATAAAAATTATTCTGCCGGAATGACGTTTAAGTCGGCAATTCTGATATGATCATAATTTTCACAGACGGTCAGCGCTTTCAAACAAATGAATCTGACGCCGCGCTTCGGTTCATCGAAGCAGACTTTCTGGCAGACAGGGTTATTGACCAGATTCGAGAACTGCCCGGCCGCGGCCGGGCGGCCCCAGTCGGAACCGTTATCGCTGACAAAAAATTCGTAATCAAAAATGTGTCCGCCGCCATGCTGGTTCGGCAGCATGATAAAGCCCCGGAGATCGCACAGTTCGCCAAGGTCAATCTGCACAAATTGCGGCATGGGTTCGCCGGGTTTGCCCGACCAGCAGGAGTCGCGGCTGCCGTCGAGCAGATTCGCCGCCGGGAATTCCGGATCTTCGGAGGATGCCCGGTGAATCTTCTGCAATTTTTTGGACAGCCCGAGAGTCTCCGCATTCACCGCGATTTCCTGTTTGATTTCCGGAAACAGGTAAAGCGCGAAATTTGACAGCGTCGGACTGTAGCGGGATTCATGAATGACCAGTTTCACCCTGGCCGCCGTAGTTCTTTCAAATCGCCGCATTTCCTTATAGCCGACCGTGAAGCCGGAAGTGAGCGTCCGCCATTTTTCGTCAATCAGCGCATGGACGGAATACTTCTCAATCCGCTGCCCGCCGCGGATATGTTCCTGAAGCATCACGCAATTGAACGTTTTGGGGGTGCCGAGATCAAAATTAATTTCGGCGCTTTCCTGCCACGGGGGAGTCTGCCAGAATGAATGTCTGCCGCCGTCTAAAATATTTGAAACCGGGAAGCCTTCGCGTTCTGCCGAGGCTTCCGCCCTGGCGCCGGAGGCAAGATTTTTTTCGCAGCCCTGCTGCAGCAGCCGGTTGAATTCCAGCAGATTTTTCACGTCGTTTTCATGAAAACGGCCGCGTTTGTCCGGCGGGATATTCAGCAGCAGCACGCCGTTGTGGCCGACAGAATTAAAATAGATGTCCATCAGCCTGGCGGGTGATTTGACCTCGTCATCTTCGCCGCGGTGATAAAACCAGCCGGGGCGGATCGAGGTATCCACTTCGGAGGGATACCATTTCAGACAGCTCCCGTCCGCCAGGGTGTCGCGTCCGCCGATATTTTCAACAGAACACCTTTCCTGATTGAAATCCATGATGTTTTTATTGACGTTGAGCACGCTCCATTCAGCGGGGCGGGATTTGCCGGCCTCGTTGCCGCACCATCTGATATCGGGGCCGATGTCGCTGATCAAGGCGTCCGGCTGCAATCTGTAAATAAGCTCATAATAGCCTTCCCAGTCGTACTCCTGCCGCTTGCCGTTCGGGCCTTCGGCGCAGGCGCCGTCAAACCAGAGGCATTCGATTTTACCGTAATTGGTCAGCAGTTCGGTCAACTGGTTTTTAAAATACTGGTTGTAAACCGGAGAATCGCCATAGGAAGGTTCATGCCGGTCCCACGGCGACAGGTAAACGCCGAATTTGACATTCAGCTCGCGGCAGGCGTCGGAAAGCTCCCGCACCACATCGCCTTTGCCATTCTTCCACGGCGAGTTTTTCACGCTGTGTTCAGTATATTTACTGGGCCATAGACAAAATCCGTCATGGTGTTTGCAGGTCAGGATTATCATTTTGAAGCCGGCATTTTTGCATACTTCGGCCCACTGGCGCGGCGAACAGTCGGAGGGATTGAAGACGGACGGAGATTCGGAACCGTCGCCCCATTCCTTGTCGGTGAAGGCATTAACCGTATAGTGAACGAACGCGGTCAGCTCCATTTCCTGCCAGGCCAGTTGCTTTGCGGACGGCGCAATATGGGCGGCTTTGTAAATCAAAGATTTATCCATCATTATTATATTCTTTCCTTTAATTATTGAAATGAAATGTATAATATAACCACATTTTAAAAAAAATCTGCTGAAATAGTTATTTTTAAATATCTGTTCTCAATATTTAATGATTCCGGTCCGCGAATAAAACAAGCACGGGGCCAATTGAAAAATCTGCGGCCGGTTCCCCGCCGATTTCATAATACCGGCTTTTAATTCCGTGTTTTTGTGATATTTTAATAAGTTCGTTATATTATGCAACTGAATATATTAACTATAAAAACAGCACTGGTTTTGAGATATGGAAGAAATTAAACTTGAAGATCTGTTTGTTGCCGCCGCCGAGGACAATACCGCAACCCTGCTTGAAACTCTGGTAAGGAAACTGGAAAAAGAGAACATCAACGAAGGGGAAATTTCCGGGAATATTCAATTTCTGCTGGAAAGCTGGGGCGACGATGTTTCCGGAGCCAGAGCGGCCTGCTGCCTGGCGCTGGCCGAAATAGGTTACGCCGATACGCCGATATTCCGCAAAGCGCTTGGCGACGCCATCAAAGTCCTGCTGCCGCCGTTCCTCAATAAAACCGGTTTTGTGCGGGCGCTCGGGCTCCGTGAAAACAGCATTACTCCGCAGGCCATCGCGCACCGCTACCGGAATATGATTAAACTTAAAAACGGCATCATCGTGTTTCTGCCCAACTCGTCGCGCTGGGGCACCGTGACCAATATTGACGGTTTTTCCGGATCGGTCGCCATCACCGCGCTTTCCGGCGGAGGTTCTTATGCGATGCCGCTGCCGATCGTGCTGTCAGAAGTGAAAATGTTTGCCTCCGGCGCCGATACTTTGAAGCTGTCCGGCTTTGACCGCAGAACCACCTTCGCCGCGGCGGACTATCGCGAACTGGCCGTGAAAAAATCCATAAATCCGCTCACGGATGAAGAAATTAAAATCATCGCCCACAATTCCCTGGTTCCCGGAGTCATGACCGGCAATGATTTTGAAGTATGGTGGAAACGCGGCAGCGGCGCCGTCGTCAGCGGCGGCAAGCGCAGGCCGTCCGGCGGCAGAAGCATTCAGGAAATGCACATTCTGCTGGCGGAAGATGCGTCCGCCGAACCTCTGGAAGAAAGCGACATTGCCGGCTTTGCCTCATTTTTCACCAAGCTGAAACCGGAAGCCGCCCAGCGCGAAAGCGAGATGCTGGCGGAATCGATTTCCGTGATTGTCCCGCGGGTTTCCGAAGACGGACTGCGCCGGATCGTCGAACCGCTCAAGGGCAAGGCCCCGTTCTGGCCGCTGACGCTGGATAACCTGAGTCTTGAGAGTCTTAACATGTGGGGCGAAATCCCGGTCAAATGCATGGAAAACCTCAGCCGGGCAACCAAGCTGCTGTTTCCGCCGGAATACCTGGCGCAGTATGCATTGCGGCTGCCGCTGCGCTGCCTGAACGTTTTTTGCGCCATAACCGACGATCATCTGCTTACCGAGGCGGTCAAAAGAACCCGGACGTGCAGTTGCGATATTCTGCTCTGGATCTGGAAAAACCGCAAGACGCATTCCGATGAACTGAACCAGGAAGTGAATTTCATCAATACCGTGCTGGCCCTGAGCGTTGAAGACCTGCCCAAGAACTGGACCAGTTCGCAGCGCGAACTCAGGCGGCATCTGCTCGATAAGCCGGAATTCCAGAAAACGCTGATTGAAAATGCCTGCAATGATGTCGGCGTCATCACCTCCGCGCTGCAAAAAGCCTGTTTCTTTATGCCCGGCGAACAGCAGAGCCTGCTGGTGAAGCTGGCGCGCCATTCAAAAGAGATCAGAGACCATCTGGAAAACGGCGCGGGCCACAAGCTGCTGGCGGCGGAAAAACGCGAAACGCATCAGCCGGTACAGTACTCCGGCCCCACCATCACCTCTGTCCGCTCCCACAGCCAGATGCTGAAGGAACTCCATGACATCATCAATGTTCATATGCCCGAAAACCGCGAGTCGCTCAAGACCGCCCGCGCCCACGGCGATTTTCGCGAAAACGCGGAATTTGACGCGGCAAAAGAGCGGCGCAATTTCCTGAGCCGCCGCCGGTCGGAGATCGAAAGAGATATCCTCAATACCCAGCCGGTTGATTTTAGAAATGTTTCCCTTGACGGCAGCGTGATCATCGGCTCAACGGTCAAGGTTCAGCACGAAGCCGGCAGCGAAGAAGTCTTTTATCTGGTGGGGGCATGGGACGGCAATCCGGAGAAGAACTGGATTTCGTACAAAACCAGGCTCGGCGAAGCGCTGCTGGGCAGAACCCCGGAAGAAAAAATTATTCTGCCGAACGGCTCCAGTTGTATTATAAAGGAAATTTCAGCGCTGCCGGAAGAGATCGCGAAATCCCTCGCCGAAGGGTAATCTATGATTTTTTTCCCTGAGAAAAAAAACCGGAAGAAGTTTTCACACCGGATTCCGGCATGGGAAAAAGTGTCCGGTTATTCCGGGCGGAATATTGTGCATGCCGGCCAATATCTGGAAGTCGTAAAATATTCGATCCCGGCATCCGGTCCGGAGACGGCAGGGAAGAAAATTGTCTTTTTCTCCGATCTGCACTGGATGGGGGGTACCGCCCGCGAAAGAAAAATTCTCGGCGAGGCCGGAAAACTTATAACCGCTTTTAAGCCGGATGTCATTATTTCCGGCGGCGACCTGATCTCCTATGCGTCGCACATTAAACCCGGAATAGACGCACTGAAATCACTGCCGGCGGCGGAATCCAGAATTGCCGTCATCGGCAACTGGGAGCGGTACAAGAAATGGATTCCGGATTCACGCTGGAAAGAGTATTATGCCGAAGGCGGCTACAATCTGCTGATCAACCAGGCATTTTCCGCCGGGCCGTTCTGTTTTTACGGAATTGATGACATCAAATCCGGCAGCCCGGAAATCAATGCCGGCTTCACCGGAAAGTACAATGTGCTGCTGGCGCACAGCCCGGATACGGCGGTCTTTGCCGGGCGCGGCGACGTCCTGAAAAAGATTGATTTAATCTTGTGCGGCCATACTCACGCCGGCCAGATCCGGCTGCCTGTTGTCGGCGCCCTGACCGCGTCTTCCAGATATCGCCTCAAATTTGATTACGGCCATTTTCTTCACAGCAAAGCCGGGACCAGCATGGTGGTCTCTTCCGGGATTGGAATGTCCTGTGTGCCGTTTCGTCTTTTATGCCGTCCGGAAATTGTTTTCATCGAATTTGTTAATGCAATTTAGTTGCATCTTTATTGTAAAAAACATTTGCTAATTTCATTGAAAGTATTAGATTAAAGCGGTTAAATTATTTTTACTAAGCTTTAATATTGAGGAGGTTTCATATATGAAGCACGAACAGAGACTCGCGGATTTAAGAAGATATTTCAAAGCCAGCAACAAGCGTTATTCGGTTGAACGCGAACACCTGCTGGAAATTATCGCCGACATGGACGGACAGTTTTCGATAGTGGACCTCTTCAGGAAAGCCCGCAGTAAAGGATTCATTCATGCGGCGTCAACGCTTTACCGCAATATTTTCGCATTCATTGATGCCGGATTTATTAATGAAATCAAGCTTTGCGGCGGTAAAACCGTATTTGAAAGCAATCTGAAAGAGGACAATAATTTCCTGCTCTGCGTGGGCTGCGGCAAGCTGGTAAAAGTTAAATCTGTTTCACTGGGCAATATTCAGAAAAAACTCTGCTCCGAGCACAGTTTTGAACCGCTGAACTATATCTACCAGATAAAAGGCTATTGCTCCGAATGTCAGGAAAGACTCTGATTTCCGGCGTAAAAATATGCTCGTCTCCGAGTAAAGCGCTTTGACGTAAAAAAAATCGCCGGACATAAGTTCCGGCTATTTTTTTATCCGGATTACTGCATCGTTATGGCATCCACCGGACAGACTTCGACACAGGCGCCGCAATCAACACAACTGTCGTTTACGCACGCCTTCCCGTCTTTCATTTCGATGGCATCCACCGGACATTCTCCAACGCAGGCTTCACAACCGATACATAGTTCTTTGTCCACTACAGCAGGCATTTTTCACCTCTTCGCATTAATGTTTACTCCAGCCCTCTTATTATTCATTATATACTATTTAGCAATGAAAAGCAAATAAATTAAAAAATCTTCAGAGACAGAAGATAACTTTTTATTTACATTCTGCGGAATAACAACGCAGAAATGTAAAAAAATAATACCAAATGATAATACCAATGTTGCTTTTTACATTGATATGCCTTATAATCTGTATATAACATATACGGGAATAATCCGGAGACAAAGAAATGGACATCCAGGAAAATAAACTTTACAAGTACAACATACTTATCAGCGAGCTGAAAAAGAAAATTTTTGCAGGCGAATTTAATCCGGAGGGGAAACTGCCCACCGAGCGGCAGCTCGCTGAAACATTCGGATATTCAAGAATCACAATCCGCAGCGCAATGCAGCAACTGAAAGAAGAAGGAATTGTCGAGCAGACAAGAAGGCGCGGCACCTTTGTCTGCGATAAACCTCATATTCCGGTACCGAAACCAGTAATCAAAAAACTGAATATAGGTTGTGTTTGCGTCCAGACCGACTATCAGCTTGAGATCGACCCGTATTACAGTCAGATTTTTCTTGGCTTTTACAAAGCGCAAATAAGACTTCCCGGTTTTAAGCATGAGATTATTCGGGTGAATCCGTCAGAAACAATGCTGGACAGCCTGGCCGGCAATAGCCATGCCTTAAATAAATACGACGGATATATTTTTATAAATTACCAGCCGTCCGACAAAGAGATTATGCTTATGCAAAATAAGGAAATAAAATTTGTCGTGATGGGGGAAATGAAAGGCATGAGACGTGTGCCAATGGTTGACATGGACAATTTTGAGGGAACTTATATGGCCGCACGGCATCTTATAGACATCGGCAGAAAAAGACCGCTCTTAATGTATTTCAATAATGAGCCCTGGACCGAAAGACGGCTGAGCGGATTCCGAAGCGCTTTGGCGGACGGCGGGATAGCGCCGGAACAGGCGGTAGAGCAGGCCATAAAACCGAAAGATTCGAAGGGAACTCTCGCAGCGCTGAATGGAATTCTGCGAAAAAGTCCGGCGGTAGACTCGGTTATTGTCTGCGAAGACTGGGCCGCTTTGTGGGCTGTTGACGCTATTAAAAAAAGAAAGTTGAGGATTCCGGAGGACATCGCGGTGATAGTTTATGACACTTTCCCGTGGATTCTTGCCGGAATAAAGCCGAAACTGACTTCAATAACCCAGTCTTTTGCGCGAATGGCGGAAGTTTCCGCGGAGATGATAGTAAATCTCTGCTCCAGTCCGGACTCCGATGTCCCGATTATTATAATAAAGCCGGAATTAAAAATACGCGAGTCTACTTTAATCAAATAGAAGGTTCAGGATGAGACATATAATAACATCATTCATTGTTGCTGCTCTTGCGCTTTGCTCTGTATCCGCAGATACTGGCACATATATTATTGATGATTTTGCTAAAGATAAACTCGCGGGATGGCACACGTGGCCGAAAGAAAATATCCGGTTGCAGTTGCAAAGCGGGGAAGAAAAAACGCTTTTATTTGATTTCCGCCAGCAGTCCGGCACTGCCGCAAAAACACTTCCGGACGGAGCGCTAAAAGGGGCGGTTCCCGTTGCATTAAAACTTTGTCTCAAGGCGGAGGAAGGCAATCAGCGAGACACAATAACTGTTATAATTCAGGAGAAAAACGGCGAAGAACGATATTATTATGCTGTTCCTTTAACCAAAGAGTGGCAGACTCATGAAATTTCATTGTCAAAATTTTCTTTGGTAACATATGGCGGCGCTAAAGTAAAAGATGGTCAACTTGATCCCAAAGATATCGGTTCCGTGCGGTTTGAGTCATTTCCTGCCGGAGCAGTATTTGCAGTTAAAAAAATGGAGTTTTTAACCGGGACTGACACTCATGCGACAGGAGCCGCACTGAAAAAATATACGCCGGTGATTAAGCCGATTATATTTCCGGATAAAGCGACTGTCTTCAATGAAGTTTTTCCTGAGAAAGTTCAGAATGTCACAATTAAAGGCCGGAATTTCCTCCGCAACGGCAGGCCGGTGTTTCTGATCGGCGGATGGCAGATAGACAATGAGGGTCCGCCGTGGCTGTTCAGAACGCTTGACATCGATCTTTATGACTACAATGCAGACCAGATATATTCGCTCTATCCGCCGAAAGTTGACGGGGACAGGATTGAAATTCAATGGAGTCCAAACCCGTGGTATGAGGCGGTCATGCTGCGTTCTATGAGAAACGGGCTTATGTTCTGGCATGAACACAAAGCCAGCGGATATTATAACGCGCTGAAAACATATTTGCCGGAAGTTGTGGATGTCGGGCATTTTTTCGCATACGATCCGTACAATCCATTAGGCGTGGACGCTTACCGCGAATTATTCAAAACCTGGATGCAATACACCAGGAAATATCCGGTTTTCTGCTATGAGCTTTTTAATGAAGTACTGTATAACAACACTAAGAAAATATCCAGAAATGACTTTAAAGAAGCCATGAGAAAAAAGTTTTCCGGCATTGTGGCGGCAAACCAGGCGTGGGGAACCGGTTTTCAATCATTTGAGGCAATTGAAATTCCGGGTTTTATAGATAATCCGGAAAACTCTTTAAACACGAAATCTCGCGAGGTGTTAACGCGCCAGGATGCCGGAAAATATCCGAATTTATACATTGACTGGCAAAAATTCCAGGAAAAACGCGCAGGCGAAGCTTTCGCAAACTTGATGAAGATAATGCGGGGGTACGATCCGGACAGCAAAAAGTTTTCAACCATCCAGTCGCACTGTCAGCTTTTTTTTGATTTTGCCGACGCTGGCGTCCATCCTGAAGCTGTTGATGAGAATTCCGACTTCTACTCTCACGAAATGGCCCAGTCGCTTTACGACACTGATTATTGTGAAAACCCGGCAAATGTTAAAGATATGATCAAACCGCTGCTGACTCACGACATTGTCAGAAATATCACCGGGAAACCTGTTTTTAATGCTGAATCGCCAATCAGTATCACCAGGCGGGGCGAAGACAAGAAAGAACTTGTTGCCAATGACCTTGCAGGTCTTCACGGCGAATGGAAGTTTTATGACGCCACCGCCAAAGAGCCTGCCGCCTGGAACGGGACAGATTTTGACGACTCTCAGTGGGGGAAAATAAATGTTCCGGGAATGTGGGGGCGGCAAGGGCATAATCAATGTAAAACCGGGCTTTACCGGAAAACGTTTAATTTTAAAATATCTTCTGCCGAAAAAGATAAAACGTGCTATCTTAACGGCGAGGCCTTTGCCGATGAAGCCCAAATTTACCTTAACGGCGTGTTGATCGGATCGCCCAAAGGTTTCAACAGCACGTTCTCCTTCGACATCAGCAGCCTTATTAAATCCGGGAATGTTCTGGCGGTAAAAATACAAAACAATTATTTCGGCGACGGCATGTATTTTGGCGGTATTCGCGGTTATGTTTCAGTGAATAATTCCGGAACGGTCCAGGATAAACCGCCGCTGGAGCCAAAACATTTCAGGACGCAGCTCTGGAGTCAGTTTGCGCACGGAATTAACGGGGTTATGGTTTGTTATGACAGTATGCTTTATAACAGCGCCGCGAAAATTATTCCTAAAGTGAAAAAGGAGATCGAGTCCGTTTCTGAAATCATCATGAATGCTGAACCGCCTGCCGCGCAAACAGCCTTAATCTATCCGTTTGAGACAAACCGCGGACTTCAGTATTCAGGTTATATCGAAAAACTCTCCGGTCCGGCGACGAATGATCTGATTGATTTCTATGCGCCTTTGCTGTTTTTCGGCGCCGGGCTGGATGTCATACGTAATAAAGATATTAAAAAGCTGGACCCGGCCAGGCAGAAATTGCTTTTTATGTCCGGAAATATTCGCGTTCCGCCGGATACTATCAATGACATGGAAAAACATCTTGAAAAAGGGGGAACAATTGTCGCGGATTTCGGTTCTTCCGCCGTCAACGATGACACACACGGGAAAATAGATGCTTCCGCTATTTTCGGCATAAAACTTGAAGGCCTTTCTAAAACGGAGAAAACCGTGCTGCCGGGCATTGCCGGAGACAAGCCGGTAAAAACTCAAATCCGCTTTGCTGATAAAAATCTTTATGCGGATATAAAAGCGGTCAACGCTGAAGTTATCGCTAAATTTGAGGACGGTTCACCGGCTGTAACATGTCGTCGCGCCGGAAGCGGCGCGGCATGGTATATCGCCGCCAAACTGCCTTATCACGCGACAAAAAATATCATAGCGCACATATTGCTGACCGCCGGAGCAAAGCCGCCCGTGTCTGTCATCGCCGCGCCAGGCCTGACCAGGCCTGAATATATTGAAACAAGGCTCTTTTCGCACGGCAAACGCCATGTCGCCTATATCTTAAACTGGGGGAAAAGCGCAAACGCTGCAATAGGTTTTAACAGTCTGCCTGAAGGCAATTATCTGGTCAGAAACCTGAGCACGGGCAACCCGCTGCCACCTCCGGATAAAAATCCATATTGGACATCTGATGATTTGCGCTCTAAAATGAGCATGAAACTGAACTCCCTGGACCCGGTTGCGCTGTTGATTGAGGACTCCGGCGAAAAGCCGCTGACAATAAAGGCTGTTTCTCCTGAAAGATATGAAATTCTTGATCAACTGTGGGCAGAAATGGAATCTCCTGAAAACGCTCCGGTTATTGCGTTTTCCCCGATAACAAGCATGGCCCCGAATTACGGCGATCAGCCGACCGCGCAAAAACTGCTGAATTTGAACGGATTCAAGACCATTAACTATGAGACTGGAAAAACAGATTTGTCAAAACTGAACGCGCTGATCTGGGTGAACGCCCGCGAGCCGGTGAAAGACCCTGAACCAATATTAAATTTTGTCAGAAACGGCGGCGGTCTGCTTATTTGCGGAAACGGGTTCCTGAACCACCATACGACTTTAAATGCGATCATGCCGCTGCTTTCAAAGCTTGGAGTTAATCAGACTTATATGAAATGGCTGATGACTGAAAAGACCGGGACGGACGAAGACTTGCTTTCCGTGTCCTGTGATATTGTCCATCCTGACCCGTTAACTGAGCATGTTAAAGTTTTTAAATCGGCCAGCTCTGGCGTTGTTATCTGCCAGGCCCCGGACGCTAAAGTCCTTGTCAAAGCGCCTGCTGATTCCAATATTCCCGGCGCTCCGGTGATGGTGTCCTTCCAGTACGGCAAAGGCCGGGTCGTTTATATCAGCGACTACTGGTGGCTGCGCCCGTTAAATTTTGAAAAGGGCGATAATCCGCAGCTTTTCCTGAACATTATAAATTTTCTGACAGGCAGGCCGCCGATGAAACTGTCCGCTGAAACGCTTGGCAAGGCGTTATATATCACGCGGGAAAAACTTAAAAATGCAGAAGACTCTGAACAAAAAGGAAATTGCACGTTTGCCCCGTTTTCAAATAAACATAGCTCTTTGCCCGGCAGCAAAAAGATACAAGGCATTGCCGGAGGCGACCCGATTGTTGATATTTTAAACTGATTATATTTTAATAACTGCGCTATTGCCGGTCAATGGCGCTAAAGGAGGGATGGTAAATGATAATGGATTTTAAGATAAATTCAAAAACAGGAAAACACATACCATTGCAGAATCAAAACCACCAGTTGAACTGGTGGTATGCACCAGCCCTAGAAGGGCATAATACAGACAAGTCCCATTATCAGGTGCGATAAGCTTTGTACATCTGTCATTTTAACCTCATGTGTTAGTTG
>Ga0172379_10001201_pt1 | contig 54287 bp, 44 predicted proteins | sample GrowelOW334metaG_FD_119756 | JGI IMG/M metagenome (GOLD analysis project Ga0172379, IMG submission 119756) | Groundwater microbial communities from an aquifer near a municipal landfill in Southern Ontario, Canada - Groundwater well OW334 metaG | ecosystem: Environmental > Aquatic > Deep... | reverse complement strand
GAAGCTTCTTCTTGCGCTTATGCGTCGCGATTTTCTTTAGCTTGCGCTTTCTTCCGCAGGGCACTTGGCGTCTCCTTTCCCGAAAGATGTATCCCGTCGAACCGAACAGGGCTTGAATTCTTGGGTCAGTATGCGACAGGCAGGATAAAAGGTCAAGGGCCAGTACGATATTTGGCTTTCCAAACACACGTGCATCGACTAAGCTTCCCGGATGGAAACCACAAAAAAACCCGCAATTGCCAGAAAAAGCCTCCTGAAAGGAGCGCGCTTCCTTATCCGCCTGGACGACCTGGAACGGGAACGGAGGATACTCATCCCAGGCCACCGCTTCGAACCTTTCCGGGCTGTCAAAGAAACACCAAATAACGCATTACTGCTGGCTACCAATGCGATAGGGTTATCAAAAAAACCGTAGCGCTAACCTTGGAAGATTTCTACCTCTTCCATTCACTATTGGATTCAAGACTCATTTTCTCGGTATTGGAGGAAGGCTCATCGGCGAATTTGAAAATGATGGCTGATGCACTCGATGGTCCCAAGACCGCACTCGTACGTTTGAAGGTGCGCAGCCTGGATTCGCTCTTCAAAAAGAAAGCGGAGATAAGGACCGGAACATATCTTCGCGGTACCGTCCAGGTCATATCACCCTTGGTCGTTATTTTGGAAGCGGTGGACTCCGACGATCCCTGCCTGGTCAAATGGGATGCCTGGTTCGACTCACTGGATGCCGCATTCTCCGCCGCCATGGAAGAACTGCGGCAACCCTCGGACAATGCCGGACTGCTCGGTCTGGCATACAGGTACGGAGGCAAGGCCGTCTACGGAAACCCGGCGGCCTCACTTTCGGACTACCTTGAGGCGGACAGACTTGTCTCGTTGATGGATTTTGGCGGCACCGGAATACTCTGGAAACGGGGAACCGAGGCCGACGGGATATCCTTCCCGGAAATTCCCGACCGGTATGGGGCAGGCAACCGCAATCCGGGGAACAAGCGCAAAATAACCTCAGCACGATCCAGTGTCTTCGTGAGGATGAATGAATTTTCTGATACTTATGAATTCGCCTTCAATTCCGAAGAAATCATCTCCTTGCTCATCGATATGGAATACAGGAAAAGGAACTTGCAAGAGGTTTGGGACCAGTTTTTCGAAAATGCATCGCAATGGACAGTCTATCCTGAAGCCTCCGACGAGATGGCCTGGCTACTGAGAGAATTCTGCGACGAAGCCCTCGGCAAATATTACCCCAGCGCAGATGATTATGGTAAGTTCCGTGCCACCCTGGTAGACATCTACACCGACCATGTCGCCTGATACGCAAACTGGACAGCTGGAAACTCCGTCCGGAGGACCTGCCCCGGGAAGAGTTCACCGAACTGTCCCACCTTATCGGGGAGCTCAACCACGTGCTGGTAATGATGAATCCATCCCCGTACCAGGAAGCGCAGTCGCCGGAAGAAATAAGGGCTTTTCATAACACCCTCGCCATCTTGAATCCCATAATCCAGGACCTGAAACGTCGGGTGGAAGCGGGGATAAAAAAGCGGCGCAGAAGATGAGTGCGGCTTTGCCAGGGAATCAGAATCTGCCTGGCATCAGACACGCCCCAACAAGCCCTCGACCAACCCCCGGATTTCCGCAAGTGCCGCGTCCTCGACCTCTGTGGAAATGAAGCGGGCCCCGGGTATGGCGGAGAAAAAGGTGATCTGGCGTTTGGCGTAGTGGCGGCTGTTTTGGGCGATGCGGGTAATGAGGGCTTCGCGGTTGGCGCACAGGGTTCCATCGTCCAGGAAGAATTCACGGTAGCCGATGGCACGCATACCGGGGGAATCGGGGCCGTAGCCCGCAGCACGCAAGCCGGCAACTTCTTCTGGCAGTCCGGCATCGAACATTGCGCGGGTGCGTTCATTGATGCGGCGATAGAGTTCTTCACGGTCCCGGTCCAGACCCAGGCAGAGAAAGTCGTATTCGGGACTCGCTTGGGCGTTTTCATCGTGGGGGATTGCGCCAGAGGCGGCGAAGGAACTGAGGGGGCGTCCGGTACTGCGGAAGACTTCCAAGGCACGGGTGAGGCGGTAGGTGTCGTTTAGGTGGATGCGGGCTGCGCTGACGGGGTCCGCATGGCGCAATGCGTCCATGAGGGCCGCGGCGCCGCGTCCGGCCAGTTCAACGTTAAGTTGTTCACGGATGGTCAGGTCCGAGGGGGGTGTTTCGGGAAGGCCCAGGACGAAACTTTTCAGGTAAAAGCCCGTTCCCCCACTGATTACGGGCAGCGCCCCCCGGGATGCGATGTCGGCGCAGGCTTTTTGGGCCAGGGGCACGAAATCGCCCAGGCTGAAGGTTTCGGAAGGGTCGCGGATGTCGATAAGGTGGTGGGGAAGGATCGCGCGCAAGTCGGAAGAGGGTTTGGCAGTGCCTATATCCATGCCCCGATATACCTGCATGGAATCGGCGGATACAATTTCGGCCTTGAAAGGGGCTTTGGGTCCGGCGAAGAGCCGCTCGAGCAAGGCAGTCTTGCCCGAGGCGGTGGGCCCGAATAATAACAGGACGGGGGCTTTCAATCTTCCAGTCGGAAACCGACGTGGTGGGTAAATACCTGGCGGGCACCAAGTGAGACGACCTTGCCGTCGCTTTTTTCGACCTCGGGATCGCGCATCATGGAGAGCTGGTAGGCGCGGCGGGAAGCGGCGCAGGTGATCTCGTACATGTTCTTGTTGTATTCGATGAGCTGTTCGAGGGGGAATATCATGCGGGATCTCTCCTGGATACGGATGGATTGAATGCTTAAGAGTGAGTATATTGATCTTGCGCACGCGGGTAAAGAGGCATTTCTTGACCCTGAGCGCAGGCGTAGGTATGTTTGTATGTAACGGTCCCGCGAAAATCGCGTAGGCCGCGAGCTTATTGTCCTGGAGGAAATCAGGGATGCGAAACGTAACTCCCGATGCGATGCCCGGCAAGATAAAACCGATCACCATCATCTTGATCCTGGCGGTTGTCGCCTTTGTCGCCTTGTCCGGTACCAGCTTCTACATAGTGGACCAGACGGAAGAGGCGGTAGTGACCCGTTTCGGGCGCTATCTGAAGACGACGGGTCCCGGCATGCAGTACAAGCTGCCCCTGGGGATAGACCGCCACTACCCGGTAAAAACCCGTGTGGTGCAGACCGAACAATTCGGTTTCCGCACCCTCAAGGCGGGGATCAACACCGTGTATTCGGATGAGCTTTTCCCGGAAGAGTCCACCATGCTCACGGGGGACCTCAACATTGTGGATGTGGAATGGATCATCCAATACCGCATAGTCGACGCGAAGGCGTGGCTTTTCAACGTACAGGAGCGGGTCAAGACCATCCGTGACGTTTCCCAGTCGGTCATAAACCTGCTGGTGGGCGACCGCGCCATCCTGAACGTCATCGGTCCGGAACGGACGGCGATAGAGGAACAGGGCACCGTTCTTATGAATGAGACCCTCAAGCGATACAATATGGGGATTTCGATCATAGCGGTTAAACTCCAGAACATAGTCCCGCCCAAGGGCGTCCAGGCAGCCTTTGAGGACGTGAACAAGGCCATCCAGGACATGAACCGCCTAATAAACGAGGGCAAAGAAGCCTATAACAAGGAAATCCCAAAGGCCCAGGGCGAGGCAGACCGACTGGTCCAGGTAGCACAGGGCTACGCCGCCGAACGCGTCAACAAGGCCAAGGGCGACGTATCCCGCTTCAATTCCGTGTACGAGGAGTACCGCAAGGCTCCGGACGTAACCCGGAAAAGGTTGTATTACGAGATGATAGAGGAAGTATTCAAGGATTCGGAAGGCACGAACTTGATAGACAGGCGCTTCGACAATTTCCTGCCCATGAAAAACCTTGATTCCGCTACAGGAGGCGCCCGATGAAACGCCTGATTACCGTTCTGGCCATTCTAGCCGTCATCGTCGTCGGATTCCTGATGACCGGTCCTTTTTACGTGATCAACGAAGGCGAGATCGCCGTTGTCGTGCGCCTGGGACAGATAGTGGCTACAAAATCCGAAGCCGGGCTTCAGATAAAATCGCCTTTCATCGACTCAATTGTCAGTTATCCCAAGCGTGTCATTTCCTGGGACGGCGAGCCCCAGCGCATACCCACCAAGGAAAACCAGTTCATCTGGGTGGATACCACCGCCCGCTGGCGCATCACGGATGCCCAGAAATTCTATGAATCGGTGACCACCGTGGACGGGGCTTATGCACGTCTGGACGACGTCATAGATTCGGCGGTACGCACCGTCATCGCCGACAACTGGTTACGGGAAACCGTACGGGATTCCAACGTCATCAACGAAAAGAAAATCGAGGAATCCTTTTCGGTGGGTGGTGAGGCCGATATTGGCCAGGTCGCGATGCTCACCAAGGGCGACGCGACCATTGAGACCATCATCAAGGGACGCCAGAAACTATCCGCGGAGATACTGACCCTCTCGCGCCAGCTGGTGCCCGAATACGGTATCGAGCTACTGGACGTATATCCCCGGCAGATCAAGTATTCCGACGAACTCACCGAAAGCGTCTACAACCGCATGATCAAGGAACGCAACCAGATCGCTCAGGCCTTCCGGTCAAACGGCGAAGGCAAGAAGGCCGAATGGCTGGGCAAGCTGGAAAATGAACAGCGGTCTCTCCTGTCGGCGGCCTATGAGAAGGCAGAAAGCCTTAAGGGCAAGGCAGACGCGGAAGCTACCCAGATCTACGCCCAATCTTACGGACGGGACTCTGGTTTCTTTGACTTCTGGCGCAGTGTTGAATCGTACCGCCTTACCATGCCAAAATTCGTCAAGACCCTGTCCACAGATATGGATTATTTCCGTTATCTCTACTCCCCCACCGGCAGATAGGGGTGGAAAGTTCGTATAGCGAAGCGGGCAGCATCGCATGCCGTGTCGATGTGAACGGCACGCCGTGCCTGGCGCTTCGTACCGGTCTGGACCAGGCAGCCTTCGCCCAGGCGAAGCTGCATTCCCTGATTACCCAGCCGGGGCGCATTGTCGCACCGGACGGGACGGTACGGGATTGGATGCCTGAGGGGGTCAGCGCTCCCGAGGGTATCATGCTCGTCTACGGACCGGATTTCCCCGGCCGATCCCTGCTGGAAATCCTGCAAGATGCCAATCCACTGGACCAAACAAGATGGGTGTTGCGAGCCCGGCACGTTTTAAGGGAAGTCAGCCAAAAAACCCTTTCGACCGATGAGGATGGCTCCCGCCGCCGTGTACCTTCCTTGGAGCTGATTCCCGCAGGCACCATCGTAGGCAGTGACGGTTCAGTGCTTTTTCTGCCCGAGCGTCTGGTTGCCCGGGCGCTGGAATCCCTGGCTCCCCTCGCCCGCCTGGATGGCGCCATACGCTGGCACCACCCCGACCTGTCTGGCAAGGAGGCCTGGGTTTTCGCGGACGCAGTCCTCGCGTACCGGGCATTGTGCTGTAAGGATGCGTTCCCGGGAAGCGATGAGGATGCCGTACGTAATGATATGCGCGATTCCTGCGCCTTGCCTGCCCGCATGGCCTGTCCCGGCCTGGAAAGCCGCATCGCTGGACTGCTGGATGCAGCCCTGAAAGGCGAAACAGGGGCTGCAAGGAACACACGTGCTCCGGTCAGCAGCCAAAAATCGAAGAAACCGACGCCAGGTCTATCGCCAAACATGCTGAGACCAAGCGCGGAGGCCATTAGGGAAGCCTTGGGAGAGCATGGGAGCGGCGGTCTGGAGCGCTTCATCCATACCCTTTCGACGACCGAACAGGTGGAGCTGGAAAATGAAAAAGCCCGCCATCTCAAATCTACCGGAGCGGCCATAGGCGCGAAAAGGTTCACAAAAAAATATTCCACCATCCTGTTGGTGGGTTTGGTGTCCTTGGTGGCATTGGCCTTCATCGTCAGGAGCATCTTGGTGAGCCGTTCCGAGCGACCGAATACCTTGGGACTGTCGCCCTTGCAGGTTGCACAGAAGTACTATCAGGCTTTCGGCGAGTTGGACCACCAATTCATGGAAGCCGCGGTGCGCGGAAAGGCCGGAAAGGGCGATATCGACATGATCACGAACCTGTTCGTGATCAGCAGGGTACGCATGGCCTACGAGCACGAGGAAGCCTTCCTATCCGCGGAAAGGTGGAAGTCCGAAGGCTCACCCCCGAGTGATGCCCTGATTTTCGGCGTTACCGATCTGAATCTCCAACCCGTGGACGGTGACGCTACGGACGGAGAGACCCGTTACGTGGCTTCCTATACCTTATGGCGCCCTTCGGAATCCCCCGCAAGCCCCGAACAGACACCAGTGACCAGACCTCCGGAGGCTGACCAGCGCGAGGATACATTGCGCATCCGGCTCATCAAGGACGCCTGGTTCATCGATGAAATCGGGCGTACCCTGAAATAAAACCATCGGGCCTGCAGGGACCGTGATCAGGGACTGGCTTCAGGAAAGATCGAACTCATTCATCTTGTTCAGGAGGGTCCGTCTTGTAATGCCCAGTTCCGCGGCGGTCTTTTCACGGTGGCCTTCGTGGCGGACCAGGGCGGCCTTGATGGCCAGACGCTCGAGTTCGTTCAAGGCCAGGGGATTGGACGCGAAGAAATCGTCCGGATCCAGGGATTGGGGATTGTCGCCGCGCCCGCCCTTGCTGGCGCTCACTGCAAATTCGTTCATGTACGCCCCGGCAAAGGAAAAATCCCGCTTCCCCAGGGTTTCATCATCGCATAGGATCACCGCCCTCTCCACGGCGTTTTCAAGTTCGCGGACATTCCCCGGAAAGGGATATTCCGCCAGCACCCGCATCGCCTCGCCATCCAGATCCTGTATGCTCTTGCCCATCTCACCGGCGTAGCGCTGGGTGAAAAATAGGGCGAGAGCCGGAATATCCTCCGGGCGTTCCCGCAGCGGGGGAATCCGCATGCGTATCACGTTCAGGCGATAGAAGAGATCCTCCCGGAAGGTACCCGCCCGCACGGCATTTTCAAGATCCCGGTTGGTGGCAGCGACGATGCGCACGTCAATGGGAATTTGCCTGGTGCCGCCCAGGCGCATGATGCGCCTATCCTGGATGACCCGGAGCAATTTGACCTGCAAGGCCAGGGGCATGTCGCCCACTTCGTCCAGGAAGAGGGTGCCGCCACCCGCAAGCTCGAAAAGGCCCGTCTTTTTTGTTTCCGCCCCGGTGAACGCGCCCCGCTCATAGCCGAACAGCTCGCTCTCCAAAAGGTTTTCGGGAATTCCTCCCAGGTTTATGGGTACGAAGGGACCATCGGCGCGTTTGCTGGAGCTGTGGATGCGCCGGGCGACCACTTCCTTGCCGGTGCCGCTTTCCCCGGTAACCAGGACCGTGGAGTTGGTGGGCGCTACCCGATCGATAAGCCGCCGCAATTCGGTCATCACCGTTCCGGAACCAATCCAGGACGAATCCTGCCCTGCCTTGGCCGCCCCCACGGTGGCCCGGGCGTTCGCCATCAGACGGGCACCGTCCACTACCTTGCGGATGCGCACGACCAGCTCGTCGGGGTCGAAGGGTTTGACCAGGTAGTCCGAGGCACCCCGCTTCATGGCTTCCACGGCGTCCGGGACCTCTCCGTGGGCGCTGATCATGATGGCGGGCAGCGCTGGCCCCGCATCCTTCAGCCAGGAAAGGAAATCCAGTCCCGACATGCCTTTCATCTTCAGATCCACCACCACCGCATCCACGCGTTCTGTTTCCAACAATTCCCGGGCTTGCTCGCCCGACTCTGAAAGCAAGGCCGAGATGCCCTCGGTGGGCAGGTAACGGGCCAGGGATTCGCGCAGGTTCCGCTCGTCGTCGATGACGAGCACACGGTACAGGATTTCGGTTTCGTCTTTCATGAGCGGACATCTCCCTGATAAGGCAACTCTATATTAAAGACGCTCCCACCACCCTGGCGCGGTTCGAAGCGGATGGAACCGCCGGAAGCCTCCGCATAGCGTTTTGTCAGGGCGAGGCCTATACCCGACCCGCTGGATTTGGTAGTGAAAAAGAGATCGAACACGCGCTTGGCATCCTCGGCACGTATACCTTTTCCCCGGTCGGCCACCGAGATGGCAAGCCGATTGCGTCTGACCTCCGCGGAGACGCCCACCTCCGGACGTGTCCCGCCCTCCGGTTTATCAGGGTCATCGGGCTCATCCATGCTTTCGAAGGCGTTGGCCAGGACATTGTCCAGCATCTGGTCGAGCCTTACGGGGTCGACGCTGACATACCCGGGACTATCACCTTGGAGCCGGTCGGAAAGATGCACGCTGATCCGGTCGCCATACCGGTCCTTCAGCGAATCGAACAGGCTTCGTACCGATACCAGTTCAGGGTTTGCGGAACCGGCTGACAGGAAATCACGTATCCTTGAGGCCAGACGGGCGAGCCGGTCGGTCTCCTCTTCTATGATGCGCAACTCCCGTAAGGGTCCTGATTGGGCTCCATCTTTCCCTGTTGTTTCACCGCCTTTCAGGCTTTTCTTGAGCAGGGCACACTGGATCTTGACTATGCCCAAGGGGTTTTTGATCTCGTGGGCAAGGGTCCTCGCCGCCTCCCCCAAGGCGACGAGTTCCCGATTATGGGCTTCCCTTTCGCGGTATGCGTCCAGGCTGCGCGCGGAATACAGGAAAAAACCAAAGGCCAGCGCAAGGGAAGTGCCTACCAGAAAACCCCCTATGTACAGGTTCCGCTCTCCGCTTCTGAGGGATGCCGCGTCGTAGGCCAGAAAAACCAGGCGCCCGGTAGCCATACCGGCTTGCATGCCCTGGCCGCGGCGTCGCGGCATTGCCCCCATGGCCGAACCCTGCCCCCCATCGCCACCAGGCCCCATGGGATCCGGCAAGACCGGTTGGGTCCGCCTATCGCCCATCATGGATCCACCGCCGAGGGGTCTTAGAAAGGATATGACGTTGCCGTCGAAGACCGGGGGCAGCAGGGATTCTTCCGGACGAACCGAAGCCGGTGCGGTGCCATACCTGAAAACGGCATCTCCGTTGAGTGTATAGGCGCCAAAACCCACCAAACCCTGGGTTTCGCTTATACGGGAGGTATCGTCCAGATCTACCGCGCGCAGAAGAACCGATGCCAACTGAAAAGCACGGTATTCCGCAAGAAGGCGGAGCCTGCTTCTTTCCTGCGCTACAAGAAGTATGATTCCCGAGATGGAGGCTGAAGATATGAGGATGAGAAGGAAAGCGGCCAGTACGGCGCTGGCACTCCTTTTTTTCCGGACCGGATCTGGACCTTGCATGGATCGATTATAGTCCCCACGGGAAAGACTGTGTAGGGGCAATGGAACCGTTGCGCTCGCTTCCCAAGTTCGCTACCATACTTGCCATGGAAGAGCAAGAAAGCATTCCCGCAGCCGCTTCGCGGGCCTTTACGAACGCCCGGACTCCTTTTTTCGACTACCGCCCCAACAGCTATGAAACCCTCATTTACTCGACCTATTACGCGCCAAGGGGACGCCAGCGCCTGTACATGCTGGGCAACGAATTGAGCCATAGGTACCTCTACGCCAACGATCTTATAATCGGCATCATCGGCGCCCCGGGTGCCGGAAAGTCCACTCTCATCAGGGGGCTCTTCCCCGGTCTGGAGCTGACCAACGACGATGACGGAGTAAACGTACGGCAAGCCCTCATCTACGATTTCGACCAGGAGGATTTCTACTCCCCCCACACGTTCCACCTCGATGTCCACTACGAGCTGGCCTTCCGCCAGCGCTGGGAAATTGCGGAGGCCATAACCAAGGCCGTCAGCCACGGACGCAGGGTTGTGATCGAACACTTCGACCTTATCTGGGAAACCCTGGGGTATAACGCGCAGATCATTTTTGGTATTGGCGAGGAAGTGATAGTCGCGAGACCCGGAGTTTTCGGCCCCTTCCCCGCCGCCATCAGGAATATAGTAAACAAGACCATACGCTACCGGCTGATGGCGCATTCCGCAGAGGATATCACGACCCTTATCCTTGAAAAGGATTACAATTATAAGCGTAAGATCCTGCATTCCGACGTCAAGCACGGCTTCGTGATAAATTTTCCCGAACGGCCTTCGGTGAGTATTGCGGAGCTGGAAGCCAAAGTGAAGGAAGTCATCCTCCAGGACATACCCATCGCGGCGGTTGGTGAGGATCGCATCATGGTGGGTACGGATGAGATATTCTGCACCGGCGTCCGTACCCATGTGAAGTCATCGGGAGAGATTGAAAATTTCCGCTTGGCGGAGGAATTCCGCTACCACCCCATTTTCCAGGAATATATGCTGATCGGCAGGGTGGGTGTCGAGGAACCAGCTGGTTATGAGCAGATACTGAGCGAGAAATAGGGAGAGCAGGACCATGTACTTGGATAGGATAATCGATAAGGCTTTTGAAAAAACCGGTTTCCGCGTTTTTGAATCAGCACTGCCCGAGGCGCATGCCAGTGTTTCCGTCCAGGAAGGACGCTTGGTGGTGCCTGCATCCTTGTTGCAGGAACTCGCCCGAGAAGCCTTCCACGATGCCTCCTTCTACCTGCGCCGGTCGCACCTGGCAGCCTGGGCGGCCCTACTCGAAGATCCCGCAGCCACTGAAAATGACCGTTTCGTTGTGACGGCCTTGATACGGAATGCACTGGTGGCCGCTGAAGGCGAGTTGGCCCTGTGCCAGGATACGGGAACCTCCACCATCGTGGCATGGAAATCCGAAGGCATATGGACTAGCGCTGACGACGACAGCTTCCTGGCAACGGGGACTGCCCAAGCGTACAAGCGCTACTACCTGCGTTCCTCCCAAGTAGCAGCCCGGTCCATGTTTGACGAGTACGATACCGGTGACAACCAGCCTTCGCAGATCCACATCCATGCTGTACCCGATTCGGATGGGGAGCCTTCGTACCGCTTTCTCTTCGTTGCCAAGGGTGGCGGCTCCGCCAACAAGACCTCCCTTTTCCAGATGACCAAAGCCCTATTGGAACCTGCCCGTTTCGAGGCCTTCCTGCGGGAAAAGGTCGCCGCCCTGGGGGTAGCAGCCTGCCCCCCGTACCGCCTGGCAGTGGTGGTGGGCGGAACGAGTTCGGAGGAGAACCTTTCGGTCCTTAAACTGGCCACAACTGAAATACTTGACAATAGTGAGTATTTTGGGCAAGAGCCTGGTGCCGGCATCGACAATGCCTCAAACGCCGGCAGTACCGGATCCGGATCCGGCTTCGGACCCGAACCTTCAGCAGCCCACGCATGGATACACCGTGACGCATTTTGGGAAAGGCGACTGATGGAGATAGCGAGTGAGAGCGGTCTGGGAGCCCAATTCGGCGGCATCGCGCTGGCCATGGACGCACGGGTCATACGCCTGGCCAGGCACGCAGGCTCCTGCCCCGTTTCCATAGGTGTTTCGTGTTCGGCCCACAGGAACATCCTGGCCATCATAGACCGGTCGGGTGTCAGGATAGAGAAGCTGGAAAAAAACCCCGCCGCCTACCTTCGAAGCCTTGGCGGTACCGTGGCGCGGCTCGCGGAAAACCATAAGCCCTCAACACGAGTACAACGGACAGAGCGCCCGGACCTAGCCGACGAAATCCCTGCCACCCATATAAACCTGGACCTTTCCATGACGGGACTGAAGGAAGCCCTCTCTATCCTGTCACCGGGAGACAGGGTGCTGCTTTCGGGTACCCTTCTGGTTGCCCGCGATGCTGCCCACGCGCGCTGGCATGCCCTGATCACTAAGGGGAACGCCCTACCCGGCTACCTGAAGGAACACCCCATCTATTACGCAGGCCCTTCCGCGACGCCGGAGGGTAAAACCATCGGCAGTTTTGGACCTACGACGGCCCAGCGTATGGACGGTTACGCGGAAGAGCTGATGTCCCGGGGCGCGGCACTTGTCACCCTGGCAAAAGGGAACCGTGCGTCCTCCTGGACCGAGGCGTGCAAACGCTACGGCGGCTTCTATCTGGGAACCATAGGCGGGGCGGCAGCCCTTATCGCGGAGGAGAACATCCTGGAAAGCGAAATCCTCGATTATGCCGATCTGGGCATGGAGGCAGTCCGCCGCATCCGGGTACGCGATCTGCCAGCCTTTCTGGTTACCGATGACAAGGGTGGGGAGTTATATTCCGGGCTCCCCGCCACCACGGTTCACAAGGCCCGAGCCAGGAGCTCCCGGTAATCGGAAGGTGTCAGGGGAACGGGGTTTGTCTTGGTGGACGCCTTGGCCGCCAGCCCATCCAGGTCTTCCTGCCTGACTCCATACCCGCCCATGCGGGGAAGACCGGCGATTTCAGTGTAAGCCGCTAGACTTTCCAACAAGGGTGCCGCCAGGTCCGGCCACTTCCACGCCGCCACGGACAAGCCCTGCCTGACACCGCCCGGCACAGATCCGGCAAGGATAGCACCAGCCCTGGCCATCTTGAGTAATATGGCCTGTGTCACGGAAGCCCTGGGGCTGTCGGTTGCGGCTTCGATGGCGAGCAGACGGGCGTTGAGCCGCATGGCGGGTTCCAGCAGCAGGCCGCAGACAACGCCGTGGGGAACAGGGAAATGGCCGCCGACGGGAGAGGCCAAGGCGTGTACGGATCCCAGTCCTGCGTTGGCCAGCCCAACGCCCGAAAGGTACGCGGCAAATGCCATTCCCGAACGCGCTCCACTGTTACCCGGGTCCGAAAGTACCTGTGTGAATGAGCGTGCAAAATGAGTCACACCGCTCTCGCACCATGCGTCCGTCAAGGGCGAAGCGAGGGGCGAGAACCAGGCTTCCAGCAGTTGCGTAAGGGCATCCAGGCCGCTGGCCGCTGTAACGGAACGGGGACAAGAAAGCGCCAAATCGCCATCGACCACGGCGACCGAAGGCACGTAGCCCTCGTGGCGCAAGGATTTCTTGAAACCCTTTTCGCCCACCTGGGAGATCACCGCATTTTTGGTAGCCTCGCTCCCGGTTCCTGCCGTGGTGGGTACCGCGATGTGGAAGCAGCTGGCTCCGGGTGGGGTTTTCGTACCCACGCCTTCCAGGTAATCCGTGACGGAAAATGGGGACTTCCCGCGTTCGCGTACCGCAACCGCCAGGGGCAACATGGCAGCCACGGCTTTCCCCGCATCCATGGCGCTTCCGCCGCCGACAGAAACCACCACAACCTGCGAGGCATTTTGCCCCTGCATGGCGTTCACGGATTCCAGTACACTGCCGTCGACGAATGTGGGAGACGGTTCCCCCTCGCAGGCGAATTCCAGTACCGCAAGTCCGGCTGCCTTTAAGGCATCAAGCAAGTACACGTGCTGCGCAGTCGAGGAGATGGATGAACCACCCCGAACCAGTATTGCCGGTCCCCCTTCGGATCCCTCTGACAATCCCGCGTGCATCCCGACAAAAGCCTGATATTCAGCCACAAGTGCCGGAATCCGCGAGAAGGTGCCAGAGCCAAAAATCAGGCGAGGGGTACGCGAAAAAGTGTAATCCATGTTAACGCCCCGCTTCTTCACACAACCAGGCGTCTATCAGACTACGCGATACTGAGCCAGGACCCGGAATCTCGGGCAGGGCATCCGGCGCAAACCAGGCAGCGTCCACTATTTCCACCATATCGGGACGAAGTTCGCCCGACTTGTACGTGGCCCTCAATCCTATCATCAGGGAATTGGGAAAGGGCCAGGACTGGGACGCGGCATACCGTATGTCCCCGACCTCGATGCCCGTCTCTTCCCTTATCTCCCGGGCGGCCGCTTCTTCAAGGTTTTCTCCGGCTTCCACGAAACCCGCTACCAGGCTGTACATGCCCTCGCGGAATTTAATGTTGTGAGCCAGCAGGGCCCGGCCGTCGGCACGGGTAGTCAGGATTATGACCGCCGGCGAGATGCGCGGGTATTCCCTTCTGCCGCAAGAGGGGCATAAACGTGCCAGTTCGTCTTCCGCGAACACGTTGGCGGTACCGCAACGTCCACAATACGCAGATTCCGTTTTCCATTGGTGAAGGTGGTACGAGCGGAACAGATTGCCCACCCGGGATTCCTGTCCACCGGCTATGGCAGCCGCCCCCAACGCGCTGCGGATGGCAAGTTCTCGCCAACCCGCCGGGGGTGCCTCATCCTGAGGGTGCTCGTAGACGCGGAATTTTGAAGTTCCGCACACATCGGGATAGTCCTGAAAAGGCTTCCCGCAGGCAAAGGCAGAAAGGTCGGAGGTATCGGGATTGAAACCGCGGACGGCATCAGTGTCACTCATGCCTTCAGGGACAAGCAGGGAAGCTGACTTGAAAATATAGGCTCTATATGAACGGGAATCCGGCATTCACCAATGATACGCCGGAGTACATCGGGCGGGTCAAGTAGCACCCGATGCATCATGGGCAAGGAATTTGCCAAATACTGCAAGGGAAAATTTCAAAAATTCCTTAATTTTGATATCTCCCCAATTATTAGTACTTTAGTAGACAAGAGGTTCATGTGGCGGATTCAGGCTTGACGATGGGACAGGCAGTTCTGGGAGGTGGGTGTTTTTGGTGCCTTGAGGCCATATTCAAGCGGGTTGATGGTATCATCTCGACCACTTCAGGCTACGCTGGTGGTGGCGGTTCCAATCCATCCTACGAGGACGTCTGCACGGGTCAGACAGGACACGCCGAAGTTGTCCAGCTGCAATTCGATACCTCCAAAATAGATTATGAAAGCGTCATACGCTTATTCTTCGCCTCCCACGACCCGACCACTGTCGACAGGCAGGGTGCGGACGTCGGCAGCCAATACCGCTCGGTCATTTTCCATAGCGATCCGGAACAGAAACGGATTGCCGAAAAAGTAATAAAGGATATAAATACGTCCAGGCAGCTTCAGAAGCCAATCGTAACAGAACTTGTTCCTTTCGAAAATTTCTGGAAAGCCGAGGACCACCATCAGGACTATTATGAAAAACACCCCTACGCCGGTTATTGCCGTATAGTAATAGCCCCCAAATTGCAGAAGGCGGGGTTCTCAACCAATTCCGTCATTTCCTGACAACCCATAGACCCGCCTGAAATTTTCATCACAACAGCTCTCCAACTCATTGTGTCCGGCTTTGGATGTTCCTGCGGCCCTACGCAGGCTCGCAGCCCCGTGCAGGATCAGAGTCAGATCGGACCAGGACGTAAAAGGCCGGGCTTGCGGGAAATGGGTGCCTTTCAGCGCTTGGTAAGGCGCATCGGTCTCCACCAGCAGTGTTTCTGCAGGCAGGAGGGCGACCGCTTCCATGGCACGTTTATGATTCAGGAGGATGGGCGTCCCGAAGGAATAGTAGGCCTGTATGCCACGGGACCTCAGGTCGATGGCCTCGCGCAGGGTACCGGAATACGAGTGGAGGATGACTGCGGGCAACCTGGCCAGTTCCCGGGAATACGCAAATACCTTGTGCATGGCCTTGCGTATATGCAGGACCACAGGCAAGGCATGTTCCACAGCCAAATCCAGTTCAGTACGGAAAAGGCTCTCCTGCGAGCCTTCGGTAGCGCGGTAAGCTTCGTCAAATAGATCAAAACCCATCTCGCCGATTGCCGCTATCCGCTTTTCCCTGACCAGGATTCGGAGATATTCCAGCGACGGTCCGACCGACTCGGGCTCCTGGCGCACCAACTGGGGATGGACCCCAAAACAAAGGACCATCGGCGCTGCATGGTCGTCCTTCGCGGCAAGGGACATACGTTCCTGGGCCAGGAATTCGGCCTCGTTCCAGGAACTTGCCGCACAGGCTATGACGCTTGCGCGACGTTCGGCCTCTGCTTCGGGAAAAACCTTGAGCAGGTCCTGAGGATGAGCGTGGGCGTCACTTGCCATAAGGTACGGATAGTACACCCATAGCCTTAAAAACAAAAGTATCAAAAAACGATTAAACCAAGACCCTTTCCATCCGATAGTGATAGAAAGTGGAGGAACGACATGAAACGCTACTGCATTAAATGTGAACCCGGCCGCGTGGAGTTCCTGGATGTGCTTCGCGAGACCGATGAAGGCTTCCACACGAGGGTCATCCGCGTAAAAGATGGTTACGAAAAAATAATTGAGGATTTCATGGACCGGCACCTGTTCGAATTGTGCGTCAAAACCGGTTTCCTGTACGAGACAAAGGAAGCAGCCAGCTCTGTTGCATAAGTATGAAAGCCCGAGGTGTTATTTCGCCTCGGGTTTGACTTCCAGTCTGGACATTTCCTTGGCTGCAAGCCTTACCCCGCCCGCCTTCAATCCTTTTACCAGATAATCCTGAGCCTTCAATACTTCCCTGACAACCTTCATGCGAGGTTTCGGCTTGTAATGGACTGTAAAGCTGAATTTATCCCTTGTGTCTATATGCAAAAGCTCGCCATCCCCGGGAACCAGCGAATAATCCTTGTTCATTATCCAACCTTCGATGCTGCAACGTTTTATGCACGCATATCCGGTTTCCTTTTCACGGTATAATATCGTGAATACCAGTTTGGAGAGGGCGTCCTTGTCGGCTATGCCGGCCCACCAAAGCCCTGGACCTACAAATACCTTGCCCGGGACATCGATGACCGACCAGGTTCCATTCTTACGGACTATGAGCACCCTGTCCAACATTGACAGTTCCGCCAGGTCCGTGCCGCCCACTATGGCCGTTCCCAGATAGCCTGTGGCCGCGTCGTAGCGCAGGACCAGGTCCTTCTTGACCACTTCCTTGACGTCGATCTTCTCGAAACTGCCAACCTTGGTCTTTCTGGCCCCGCCGCCCAGTTCGGGGTTGGCCTTGACCGCCGCAATGACCCTGTCCAGGAAGGCGCAGGCGTAGACGACTATATCCTTGAGATGCTTGGCTATCTCCTTCAGCCGCGCTTCCATCTCACGCATTTCGTCCCGCGCCTTGTTTATATCGTACAGCGAGATGCGGCGTATGGGTATTTTCAGGAGCCGCTCCACATCTTCCGTGCTTACTCCCCGGGGGCCTACTTCCTTTGCGAAGGGGATGAACCCGTCGATGACGGCCGAGACAACCGTTTCCTGGGTTTTCTTGTCCTCGATTTTCTTGTATATCCGTTCCTCGATGAAGATGCGCTCCAGAGTACGCTGGTGGAGCTTGTCCAGAAGTTCCTTTCGCTCCAGTTCCAGTTCCTTGGTCAGGATGGTCACCAGTTGCTTCGCGTGGTGCTCGACCACTTCCGTAACCGTCATCTGGATGGGAAGGCCATCGTGGATGACCAGGAGATTGACCGAAATGGACTGCTCGCAGTCGGTAAAGGCAAAAAGGGCGTCCACGGTTTCCTGTGCGTAGACACCACGGGCAAGCTTGATCTCGATTTCAACATTTTCGGTGGTGAAGTCGCTGATGGACTGGATCTTCACCCGCCCGGCCTTGGCGGCGGTCTCGATGCCCGCGATAAGGCTTTCGGTGGTACTGCCGAAGGGCAACTCGCGGATGACTATGCGTTTGGGGTCGCTAAGGTCAAGCTTGGCCCGCACCAGGACCTTTCCGTTCCCGTCCTTGTACTCGCTCACGTCCACAAGGCCACCAGTGGGGAAATCGGGAAAGAGTTGGAACTTTTTCCCGGTCAGGCAGGCTTTTTCTGCTTCCAACACCTCGATGAAATTATGCGGCAATATTTTGGTGGACATGCCCACAGCGATCCCGTCCGCCCCGATGGCAAGAATGACGGGGACCTTGGCCGGAAAGGCAACCGGTTCCTTGTTGCGCCCGTCGTAGGAATCCACATACGGGGTCAATTTGGGTTGGTAGAGCAGATCCTTGGCAAGCGGCGTCGCCCGGCATTCGATATAGCGGGAGGCCGAAGCTTCGTCGCCGGTAAAAATGTTACCGAAATTTCCCTGCCGGTCTATGAAAAGGTCCTTGTTCGCCAGGACGACCAGGGCAGAACCGATCGAGGCGTCGCCGTGGGGGTGGTATTTCATGCAATGCCCCACGACGTTGGCCACCTTATGGAACTTCCCGTCGTCCAGCTCGAACAGGGAATGCAGTATCCGGCGCTGGACCGGTTTCAGGCCGTCCACAAGGTCGGGTATCGCCCTGTCCTTTATTACGTAGGATGCATATTCCAGAAAATTACGGTCGAAAAGGGTTTTGACGTAAGCCATTTATTCATTCCTCACAAATTTTCCCTCATAAATCCGCTACCAAGTTTTTCATTATATAGTCCCGCCGGTCCGGGGTGTTCTTCCCCATGTAGAATTCCAGAACCTGGGGAATGGCTTTCAAGGTATTGATCGTTATGGGCACCAGGCGCATGTCGGCTCCTATGAATTGGCCGAATTCCTTGGGATTGATCTCTCCCAGCCCCTTGAAACGCGTTACCTCGCTCTGGGAGCCCAAGGCTTTTACGTCCGCATCGCGTTCCTTCTCGCTGTAGCAGTATCGGGTTTCCTTTTTGGTACGAACCCGGAACAGGGGAGTCTCCAAAATAAATACCCGTCCACCTGTAACGAGTTCCTCAAAATAGGACAGGAAAAAGGTGAGCAGCAGATTCCTGATGTGGAAGCCGTCGAAGTCTGCATCGGTGGCGATGACAATGCGCTCGTAGCGCAGGCCTCCCACGTCGTTTTCTATGCCCAGGGCCATCATCATGTTGTAGAGTTCCTCGTTCTTGTAGATGGCTGTACGTTTTTTGCCGTACATGTTTTCGGGCTTTCCGCGCATCGAAAAGATGGCCTGGCACATGACATCCCGGGAACTCACCATCGAACCGGCCGCCGAATCGCCTTCGGTGATGAAAATGGTGGAGCCCACGCCCTTCTCGCCATCGTCAAGATGGTGTTTGCAATCCTTCAGCTTGGGAATCTTGAGGGCTATCTTTTTGGCCGCCTCGCGGGCTTCCTTTTTGACCACGTTCAGCTCGGTACGGAGCTTCTCGTTGGCCATGATTTTCTGTTCCAGGGACTTGGCGGCTTCCGCATTCTTGTGCAGCCAGTCGTCCACGGCCGATTTGGTTTCCTGGACTATCCAGTTGCGTATATCCACGTTGCCAAGCTTGTTTTTGGTCTGGCTTTCGAAAACCGGGTTCTTAAGCTTGACGGCGACAGCCGCGGCGGTGCCTTCCCGTACGTCCTCGCTCTTAAAGTCCTTCTTGAAAAAGGTCTGGATCCCCTTGAGGAATCCTTCCTTGAAGGCGGAAAGGTGGGTGCCGCCGTCGGTGGTGTACTGGCCATTGACGAAGGAAAAATATTCCTCGCCGTAATTGTTCGTATGGGTAAAGGAAAACTCCAACTGGATGCCCTTGTAATAGCCAAGAGGATAGATGGTATCCTCACCGGCCTCATCCTTGAGAAGGTCAAGCAGGCCTTTGTCGGACTTGTAGGTATTCCCGTTGAATTTCAGGACCAAACCCGCGTTCAGATAGGCATAGTTCCAGATACGTCGGTCTATATACTCCAGGTTGAACTCGAAATCCCCGAATATCTCAGTGTCCGGGGTGAATTCGACATAGGTACCATCCTTGGCAGCATCCTTGACCTTTCCGGTACGCTCGTGCTTGAGGTCGCCCCTTTCGAACACCGCCTCCGCGAATTTCCCTGAGCGGACGGCAACAACCCTGAAATGGGACGACAGGGCGTTTACGGCCTTGGTGCCAACACCGTTCAACCCCACGGAGAACTGGAATACGTCGTCGTTATATTTCGCGCCCGTATTGATGACCGAGACGCACTCGACCAGTTTCCCCAAGGGAATTCCCCGTCCGTAATCGCGTACCTTCACTGTACCGTTCTTTACCTCGATCTCGATCTTCCCGCCGTTGCCCATGATGAATTCATCGATGGCGTTGTCGACTACTTCCTTTAGGAGTATATAGATACCATCGTCGAAATTCGAACCGTCTCCCAGCCGGCCTATGTACATGCCGGTGCGCAGGCGTATGTGTTCAAGGGAGGAAAGGGTCTTGATTTTCGATTCATCGTATAATGATTCGTTGCTTAATGTCGCCATGGAACAATGATAGCACAAGCGCCGCCGGGGGGACAACGACTGTGGCGGTAAATAATTTCTTGACAATACGCGGAGGCTGGCCCATGATTGTGCAACACCGAAGGAGATGCCGCCATGGGCTATGCAACCGATCAATTAAAGAATGTTACCTTGGCAGGACACGGAGGCACCGGCAAGACGACGTTGTTTGAACGTCTTCTCTTCGCCGGTGGCATCATCGCAAAACCGGAAACGATCGAGTCGGGGAAAACCGTCAGCGATTCCAGTCCGGAAGAAATCGAACGCAAGATTTCCATTTACGCCAGTCTCGGCCATGTAGATTGGAAGGGCAAGAAAGTAAATATTTTCGATGCCCCCGGTTCTTCGGACTTCGTAGGTGAAGTCGTCGTCACCTTCCGCGCTTCCGAATTCGTCACCCTCATGGTGGACGCCCGGGCGGGAATACAGATCGAGACGGTAAAACTGTGGCGCACACTTGAAGGGCGCGGCAAACCGAGAGCCTTCTATATAAGCAGGCTGGACGATGAACGTGCGGATTACGACAAGGTCCTTGAGGACATACGCGAGCGTTTTCATATAAACCCTGTCTGCACCATGCTGCCCATGGGTGCGGGCGCGGATTACAAAGGCGTCATCGACGTCCTGAATTCAAAGGCGTATTTCATTCAAAACAACGAGATGGAAAAAGAAGGCCCCATACCGGCCGAGTACGCCGATGCGGTGAATGCTGCCCGTCAGGTCATGATAGAGGCCGCCGCCGAAGGCGACGATACCCTGATGGAACACTATATTGACAAAGGTGAGCTCGATCCCGAGGAAATGCACCTGGGACTTATCGAGGCCCTTGCGGAACACAAGTTCGTACCAGTCTTCTGCGGCGTGCCCCTCAGGAATTCTGGACTTATACCTTTCCTGGAGTTCGTGTCCGACGTGGGTCCGAACCCGCGTACCGCGAAGGATGTCGCACGGAATACTGACGGCAGCGAGCGGGAAATCGGACAGGATCCGGACAAGCCCCTAGCCGCCCTCATAGTCAAGACCAGCTATGACCAATTCTCGGGAAAACTGTCATGGATCAAGGTGGTAAAGGGAAAACTCACCGCCGATTCGGACGTGATGAACGTCAACGAGAACAAGAAGGAACGGATAGGCAAGATCTTCATAAGCCAGGGACGCAAACTGGAGGAAGTACGCGAATTGAACGCGGGTGACGTCGGCATCATCACCAAGATCGCCTCGGCCAAGACAAACGACAGCCTTACTGCCATCGAGGAGCCCTTTACCTTTGTTCCGCTTCGTCTGCCGGCACCGGTCCACTCGGTTGCGGTAACGGCGGTGAACAAGAAGGACGAGGACAAGCTGGGGGAGAACTTGCTGAGGGCAACCGAGGAAGACAAGACTTTCACGTACGCCTTCAATGCGGAAACCAAGGAAACCGTCATATCCGGCATGGGCGAGCTCCATATCAATATCATTCTGGATAAGATCAAGAATAACCAGAAGATAGAAGTCCAAACCCACGTGCCCCACGTCGCATACCGGGAAACCATCGCAAAAAAAAGCGGAGCCGAATTTACCCACAAGAAGCAAACCGGCGGCCATGGTCAATACGCCAAAGTAGTCCTGGAGATAGCACCCCTTGCGCGTGGCGAGAATTATAGGTTCGTAAACGGTATTTTCGGCGGTTCGATTTCCAAGGGTTACATACCGGGCGTCGAAAAAGGCGTAGTAGAGGGTATGGCCCACGGAACGCTGGCCGGATACCCGGTCGTGGACGTGGAAGTAAAGGTTACCGACGGAAAGGAACATCCAGTCGATTCGTCGGAACTGGCCTTCAAGCTGGCCGCACGCAACGCATTCCGTGAATCCATGAAAATTGCCTCGCCAAACTTGTTGGAACCGGTAATGAAGCTTACCGTATACGTGGAAGACCAGTATATGGGAGACGTCATGTCCGATCTTTCCGGCAGGCGCGGAAAAATCCTTGGGCAAAACGGCATGGGCGGCGGTGTGGAGGAAATAAAGGCCTTGGTTCCCCAGTCGGAACTCCTGCGCTATTCCATCGACCTACGGGCGATGACCAGCGGAACGGGTTCGTTCGAAGTGGATTTCGACCATTACGCACCCGTAACCGGCAAGACCGCCGAAGAAGTCATCAAGGCAGCCCAAGCCTTCCGCGTCCAGGACCACGACGAATAAAACGCTCCCCCTCCTTTAAGGGGAAAAAAGAGGTGGCCGTCAGGAATTAGCGTCCTGACGGCCTTTTTTATGGCGGTTTATCCTAGGCGCGGTCCTTCATCGGCGTATAGGGAAGACGGGCCTGTACGCACTTGTAGGCCGGCCGGATTATGCGGCCCCCGGAGACCACCTCTTCCATGCGGTGTGCGCACCAACCGGCAACACGGCTGACAGCGAAAATGGGGGTGTACAATTCGCCGGGAATGCCCAGGGTGTGATAGACAAAACCGGAATAAAAGTCGACGTTGGTGCAGATGGCCTTATCGGAACCCTTGGTTTTCTTGAATACTTCGGGAACCAGTTTTTCGATGGTCCTGTAGAGTTCGAACTCCTCGGACATGCCTTTTTCCCTAGCCAGATCCTCGGCCTTGTCGCGTAGGAGGTTGGCGCGGGGGTCGGAAACGGTATACACGGCGTGTCCCTGACCATATATGAGCCCCGAGTGGTCGTATGCCTCGCCTTTCAGGATTTTAATCAGGTAATCGGCGACTTCACCGGCGTCGGACCATTTCCTCACGCCCTTTTTGATATCATCCATCATGCCCATGACCTTCAGGTTCGCACCGCCGTGCTTAAAACCCTTGAGGGAACCCACACCCGCGGCGATGGCCGAATAGGTATCCGTATCTGCGGAGGACACCAGATGGACTGCGAAGGTGGAGTTGTTGCCGCCGCCATGCTCGGCGTGGATGACCAGGGCAAGGTCCAGTATTTCCGCTTCCAGGCGGGTAAATTTCTGGTCCGGACGAATCAGGGATAGGATGGTTTCTGCAGTAGAGGAGTTCGGCTCCGGCGTATGGATGAACAGGCTCTGATGGTCGTAATAGTGCTTTTTCGCCATGTAGGCGTAGGCGGCCATGGTGGGAAAGCGGGCGATCAGCTCCAGGCATTGCCGAAGGACATTGACCGGTGATAAATCTTCCGGATTCTTGTCGTAGGCGTAGCAGGTGAGGACCGAACGCGCGAGCTTGTTCATTATGTCCGGTGAGGGCACCTTCATTATGGTGTCTTCGGCAAAATTATCAGGCAATTTTCGGGTCGCCCCCAGCAAGGTGGAAAAGGATGCCAATTCATCGCTGGTCGGCAAGACCCCAAACATCAGGAGGTAGATGCACTCTTCAAAACCGTAACGCTTTTCCGCAGCCGCGGAGCGCACGAGATCCTCCACATCGATACCGCGGTAATAAAGTTTGCCCGCAACCGCGACGCGTTCGCCTTCATCGATGATATAACCGTGGACATCCCCTACCCGGGTAAGACCCACCAGTACGCCGGTACCGTCCGCGTTGCGCAAGCCGCGTTTTACGTTGTACTTTGGGTACAGGTCCGACTCTATCGCGTTGTTGGCGGTAACCTTTTCGATGTAAGCCGATAATGAGGAATCCATGGTCGCCTCCTGTATAATTATGCATCAACCTAACGCAAAAGGAATACTTATACAATAGCCGCAGACTCACAAGGGCTTTGACTGGCTTCACCTTTTATCGCTATAATGCTTGAATTATGGATACCATTCTCATCAAGGACATTCTATCCCTCTCCGCTGACGGCCGTTCCGTCGTCATACGCGGCTGGGTTCGCACCAAACGGGATTCAAAGAATCTGGTCTTCATCGAGCTGAACGACGGGTCCTGCATGAACGGCATCCAATTGGCTTTTGATCGGGGTATCGGCTTGCCTGACGGTACCCTTGCAGCTTTGGACAGGGCGCTTACGGGCGCTTCGGTGGAAGCAAAAGGTCGCCTTGTGGCCTCTCCTGCGGCTGGCCAGGCCGTCGAGCTTTCCGCAGATACCTTCACGATTATCGGGGATGCCCCCGCCGAGACGTACCCGCTTCAGAAAAAACGCCATTCCTTCGAATTCCTTCGGGAAGTAGGCCACCTGAGGGCGCGGACAAATACCTTCGGGGCGGTAGCCAGGGTTCGCAGCAGGCTCGCGTTTTCCATCCACGAGTTCTTTCAGAAACAGGGTTTCCAATATTTCCACGCCCCGTTGATTACAGCCAGCGATTGTGAGGGGGCCGGAGCCATGTTCCAGGTAACAACCCTCGAGTTGGATGCCTTGGTCAAATCCGGAAAGGCCGTCGACTACGCCAAGGACTTTTTTGGCAAGAAAGCTTTCCTGACCGTCTCCGGCCAGCTGGAAGCGGAAACCTACGCCACAGCCCTCTCGCGGGTCTATACCTTCGGCCCCACTTTCCGCGCTGAAAATTCCAACACGACCCGGCATCTCGCCGAATTCTGGATGATCGAACCCGAAGTCGCCTTCGCGGATATTTTCGACAACATGCGCCTGGCTGAGGATTTCCTGAAACACCTCTTCAACTGTGCCCTCACCGATTGCCGCGAGGATCTGGAGTTTTTCGACTCCCGCATCCAACCGGGCATCATCGACACCCTGAGTCAGGTTGTCCAGGCAAAATTCACCCACATGACCTATACCGATGCCGTGGCGGAGCTGGAAAGACACACAAGCGAATTCGAGTTCAAACCCTACTGGGGTTGCGACCTGCAGAGCGAGCATGAAAAATTCCTGACAGAAAAAGTCGCGAAGGGGCCGGTGATCGTTACCGATTACCCCAAGGAGATCAAAGCCTTCTACATGAAGCACAACGACGACGGCAAGACTGTCCGTGCAATGGACGTGCTCGTGCCCCGCTTGGGTGAAATAATTGGCGGGTCCGAGCGCGAGGAACGCCTGGACGTGCTGGAGAAGCGTCTTGTGGAGCTGAAGCTCAATCCTGCCGATTATTGGTGGTATCTGGACCTAAGGCGTTTCGGCACTGTGCCCCATTCGGGCTTTGGACTAGGCTTTGAACGTCTTATCCTCTACGTCACCGGCATGGCCAACATACGCGACGTGATACCCTACCCGCGCGCCGTCGGTCAGGCTGATTTTTAGGAAGTCTTACGTTGAGTGGTAACTTTTTAGGGTCCGGTCGCAAGAGCGCAAGTTGTACTGGAATCATTTTCAGACTCCTGAGTGCTTGCCTTTCCTTCGCATTTTCCATTCCGGTACTCCACGCGGGTACGGTACCCGCCCTCGCCGCAAAGTCCTCGATACTGATGGATGCGACGACGGGAACGGTCCTGTACGAGAACGATGCCGACCTCGTGATTCCGCCCGCCTCCCTTTCAAAACTCATGACCATCCACGTGACCCTTAACGCGGTAGCAAGCGGTAAGGTACGACTGGAAGACAGTGTCGAGCTGACCCCGGCGACCTGGGCGAGCAACCAACCCTGGGGATCCTCGCTCATGTTCCTGGCACCTGGCCAGAAGGTCAGCCTACGGGAATTGCTACTCGGTCTGGCGGTAGCCTCCGGAAACGACGCAGCCGTTGCGGTAGCCCTCCACGTTGCCGGTTCTGTCCCCGCCTTTGCCGTGCTCATGAACCAGGAAGCGGCGGCGATGGGGCTGACGCAGACCCAGTTTGTCGAACCCTCGGGTATTTCCGAACATAACCTTACCACCGCCCGAGATTTCATATCCTTTTGCGCCCAGTATTTGGCGCGCCACCCCGAAACCCTCAAGGAATTCCATTCGGTCCGTGAATTTTCCTACCCAAAGCAGGAAAACCTGCCGGAACAGTATTGGGATAAACCGGGAACAATCATCCAGTACAACAGGAACACCCTTCTGGGCGCCATGGACGGCGTCGACGGCCTGAAAACGGGTTATATAATCGAATCAGGCTACAATCTGGCCATTACCGCCGAACGTAACGGAACCCGTCTCATCGCGGTCCTGCTGGGCGGCCCGGGAGCCAGTTCCACCAGGGGCGGCCGCATACGTTCAGATGACGGTGAGACCCTGTTAAAATGGGGATTTGATAATTTCAGGACCATAAGGCCGGTGATAGGGAACCTGGAACCCGCCAGGGTATGGAAGGGTAAGGTCAATTCCGTACTTCTGCAGCCAGAAGGCCAGCTCGCCTTCACCGCGGCGATGGATAGGGCAACGCAGGTTGACTATGAGGTTGAACGCAATCCCGTTACGGAGGCTCCGCTGAAAGCGGGTACCGCCTTGGGAAGGCTACGGTTTTTCGACTCCCGGGGTGAACTGAAGAGCGTGCGACTCCTGGCCGCGTCGGATGTTCCCGCCGGAAATATCCTGAAGCGCGCCATGGATTCCATCGCCCTGTTCTTTTTACGCCTTTTCCGGCGTGTCTGAACCCGTCCCTAGCGTGCGTGGTCTATGAGGACCGAGACGGGTACGAGCGCATAGCCTGAACGCAACAGGGAATCCACCAGCACGTCCAGCTTGCCAAAAAGATAATCATCCCGTCCGCCGGAAGGAACACCCAAGCGTATGGGCACAATCGATCCGGGTTTTTTGGCCGCGATGATGGAATCAACCAATTCGGCAGCGCTCAGGTACAAGGACGGATTTCTCCGCGCATCCAACCGGGTCACCCAATCCAGGGAATCCACGTCCCGGCTCACGTAACGGTAGGAAATCGAGGCTCCCGCAGTTACCAGCGAGGGAGAGACCGCGTACCAAGGCGCGTGCCAGAGCAAGGATAATTCCGAACCGGTGGCGTTGAAGAATTCATCTTCGTTACGGGCCAGACCGCGACGGACAAAATCCGCATCGATCCTGTACCTGGCATCAGCCAGGTCGATGGGAGCAAAGAACATGGAGGCCGTCTCGTGCCCGGCCTCGACTATTTCCTTGGCGGCCGTCGGATGCCTGCGGATGAATTCGCCGTTAAGGAAAAACGTCGAGCTTATGCCGAAACGTTGGAGGGTATCCAATACGAAGGGCAAGCCTTCGGCGTCGTCTATAAGATCGAACGTGAGGGCCAATTCCCGCCTTCCCTGCCTTTTGCCGTTTGTAAAAGCCCTGTCGGTCTTGGATACATCCGGGTCGTCGTTCGATTGGGCAGGAAACGGTTCCCACGCGGGAGGCGGTTTAATCAGGAGCGATACCGTTCCGACTCCCCGCACATCGCGGATCATGGGCATGGTCTCGTAGGGGCCGCTCGGAACCCGTTCCAAGTATACCCGGTATTTTGGGGATATTGTAACCGCAACCGATCGGCTCTGGCTTTTATCAGCCGCCTCCGACCAGGGCTTGACTCCGTCGCTGATATACCATATTCCCGCAGATTTGGCATATACCGACGAAGCGTCCTCGCCAAAACCATGGGACTCGGCCGCTGAAAGGCAGAGTAATGACCTTCGCCCGTCCAGGGATCTCCGCTCGATCAGCGCCGTATCGGCGACTATGAGTTCCTCATTTCCCAGCCACAGCACCGAAAGCGTCGACCGGGTTCCCAATTTGTATATGGATTTCCAATTGATGTAATCATAAATCTCCGCACCCCAGGGACCGAACAGGACAGCACGGTTGCCATCCGGCGATAGGGTCGCGGTGGTCGAGGGGGCGATATCCAGTTCGTCAAAACCCCAGGCAACCATATTCGCCTTTTCGGAAGGCGGTTCCAGCCTGTAGGCGCGGGATGACTGCGCCAGTCCTGCCGGAAACGAGGCGAATACGGTAACGATACCCGATTGGGACCAAAGCACCCGCAGGTCAGAACAGGAACGGGGAAGCATCATGTAGGGCAAGGACGCCGCGCCTTCATGACCGTAGTCGTCTATTCACAAGGGAAAGTAAAAAATATTGCGTCCGCCCTTGGCAAGCAGGATGGCCGAACCGTCGGGGGCGTTCCAGAATGAATCGAAGTTGGGATCGAATTCAAAAGGTAGCTTTCCCGCCACCGTTCCTATCTCGAGGAAGTCCGAATAGAGCGAGCGGGCAAACAGGTCCGAGCCGCGGACCCGGTATACCGTCGAGCCCCGCAGGTAGTAGAAATCGCCCGCAACGCCCCAGCGGATCGAGGGTATGGCTCCCTCCCCCACCATCCGGTACCGTTCATCTATGATCGGCGCGTTGGCGCTGTCCACAGCACGGAAAAACAGGCGCCGGTCCCGGGCGTAGACGAACACCCGGGAGTCGGGACTCCAACTGGCAGGGAAGATCTTACCAGGCCGTTCCACGTTGTCCGCGACAGGCACCCGATAGCCCGTGGCCGAATCGACCAGAACCAGGCGGCCAAAAGCGGAAGTTGTGGGTTCCACGTACAGAATCCATTTCCCGTCGGGAGAGGCAGCCATATTTTCGGTGCGGCCGGCTTGGACCACGGCACCGGATACGAAGGAAGGAAAACCGCCGACGCTCCTGGGCAAGCCGCCAGTTACGGGAATGCGGACAGCACCAAAGGGGTTACGGACCTGGAGCAGGCGTCCGTTCTCGATCAATTCGATACGTTCGGGGAAAGCCGTCAATTGACCGATCTGGCCGGAACCGAGCCTGGTTATGAAAAGGGCGCTTTGAAGGAGGGAACCGTCTCCGCCGGTACCGGCGCGAAACAGGAGCTTGTCGTCATTTCCCATATCCAGCCCGTCGAACACCGTTGCTGCCGGTAGGAATGCAGGCAGGGAAGCCACCAGGCACAAAAGGAGCGCGTAGAGAGGTGCCCGCCGACGGGTGTGCCTCATCATTGTATGTAGGATCATATACACACCATTATCGGCATCGCAACGCAGGGTCTTCAAGCTTCATTGCGAGGAAAGAATCAAGCTCTTCTTCCAATCCAAGCAGTGAGGCATCCAGAGAATCCAGCCTCTCGTTGAAAAGCGAAGTTTCCACGTTCTGCAAACGTGAAAAGGCATCGTCCAGAATCTCGCTGAAAGCGGTGATGCGGTCTATCGGGCGTTCGTTTTCCGTAGCTCCGCTCATACGGAACCTCCATCGACAGCGCCTGTATACGAAAAAACCCTTCATGCGCCGCTTGCGTTGAGTTTAATCCCGAAGGTCCGGGTGCGCAAGCGCGGGTCTAAAAATGATCGGTGCCATTTTCTGATGGAGTCGTTTTATATGCTGTCAGCCGTCTGTTGCCGTTCGGTTCCGCCGATGGATGCTTTCAGGATATCCGTTCCGGTGCCCGGGGACGGATCCGAATAAGCCCTGATGAAAGTGGCAACCGCTATCAGACCCATCAAGATCAATACTAGTTTCCGCATGGAACCTCCCAGGTTCTCCCCAACTCTATCATACCATCAAGGCCAGTTGCAATATTGACTCAACGGCCATTCAGCAATGGAAGCGGATCAATGGCCCGTCCGTTTTTGAACACGGCGAAATGCAAGTGGCTACCCGTGCTGTAACCCGTATTTCCCACATCGCCGATACGTTCTCCCAAGACCACTCTTTTTCCGACGCTCGTCCTGTAGGTGTTCAAGTGGGCGTACCAGGTCTGATAGGACCCCTCGTGTGACAGGATGATATATTTCCCATAAATCGCATTGTAACCTACCGCTGCCACCTTCCCGGCCATGGCAGCCCTCACAGGGGTTCCGGTATTGGCTGCCAGGTCTATCGCAGCGTGAAAACGACGGACACCCGAGATGGGATCGTTCCTCCAACCGTAGGGCGAGGTGAGCCTTCCGCGTACCGGGTAGGAAAAGAGGTCGCCCAAGGCCAGCCTGAGTTCCTCGCCGTTCATCCTGGCTCCGGGTAGGAACAGGATCGCGCCTGGCAGGATGGTTTCTGATTCCAGGTCATTGGCGTCCAGGATGGCTTCCATGGGAATACCCCAGATTTGGGCAAGCCGGCTCAGGTTATCCCCATTGCGGACGGTGTAGGCCACGCCATCCATATTGGGGATCCGGATGATGTCTCCTTTCCTAAGTTGCCGCACGTTTTTGATGCCATTCAGCGAGATGATGGATTCTATTGAAATGGACCATTTGGCCGCTATGGAGGACACGGTATCCCCCGTCTGGACCGTATAGGTCTCGAAACGGAAAGTATCGGAGAAATCGAGGAGTGGAACGCTCCCGACCTTGGTCTCGGGGGAAACCTTCATACCCACATAGGACCGTTCATCGGCTATGTGGCGGGAATCATCGGGCAGGACCAGGGAGGAGATCAGGGTCCGGCTGTACAGGGCGTATGCGCCCAGACTGGTCAGGCCAGCCAGACTGACAAAACCCAGACCTAAAAGGATGGCAGTTCCCGCCACTGGCGAGCGGATGGCTTTTGTCATCCTTGTACGCAATCCCGCAACGCCTGAAATGATCGGGGTATGAACCCTAACCAGCATTCCGCCTGTAGCCCGGAACATGATACCCAATCTGTCCATGATCTGCATGGACCAGGAGCCAAGCCGCCGCCTGCTTGTGTATGTGTTTAATCCTACAGGTTTCTGACGGGGTCGGCTCGGCCTGGAGGGCCTGCGCTGCCTGGCACCCAAACGGGACTCCAGGGTGACTGCGGGTGCTGCGGTGATTTTTCTTCGTCTGGATACGCGCTGGGCGTTTATCAAGTCGTTCATAGTGTATGTTATCTTTATCGACACGACAGGCTTCGGGCATTATACTTGCGCGATATGGATTCCAGGATGAAAACGGGACGCGTCGTGATGGCAGCGTTCCTTGCCGCCGTATTATTAAAGGTTTTCGTCATGGATTTCATGCTTGCCGAAGGAAGGTCGATGCAACCCGTCATACAACCGGGAACGGTATTGTTGATCAACAAGGCAGCCTATGGTATCCGAAAACCGTTTATCGGTGGGTATTTCCTGCGCTGGTCGGTTCCCCGCGCCGGAGAATTGGTCGTTTTCACCTCCCCCGATGGCCGCAACGCGGTAAAAAGATGCGCGTCGGGTCCCAGTGACGAGCTGGGAGAAACGGCTTCGCTTTATGCCTTTGCCGGTTATGCCCCGAATGACCTTGTTCCCGACGGAAACTTTATCGCCTTGGGCGATAACCGGCAGGAATCATGGGATTCGGGTAACTATGGCTTTGTACCGGTGGACGCGACAATCGGAAAAGTGATGGGTAAATAGTATGAAAACAGGCATGCAAGAAAGGGAGGGGGATTCCTTCCCGAGTGACCGGAAGCGAAAAATGAGGCTGACGGTTTTCATGATCCTCCTTTCGGTCTCCACGCTATTGGTCTTGGCCCAGTACGCCAAGATCATGCTGTTTTCTTTCAACGGAGCGGATGCGACAGCCCGGACCTTCGCGGAGCGGGGGCCAATCCTGGACCGCAACGGCAAGATACTCGCCCTGCAGACCCGTCTGGGCAATGTGACCCTGTGGCGTCCCGAAGTGGATAATCCGGCAGCCACCGCGCGCATGCTTGGAGAACTCCTGTCCCTGGACGCCGTCGAGCTGGAAGCACGGATCCGTTCCTCCGCCAGCGATTTCATCTACGTCAAGAAGCGGGTGGACCAATCGGAAATAGCCGCCGTGGAAGCGGCTCGGTCCAAGGGAGAGTTACGCGGCGCGGGCATCGAACCGGTCATGGGTCGGATCTATCCGGAAAAAAGCCTTGCGGGACCCCTGATAGGTTTTGTCGGCGACGACAATAGCGGCCTGGCTGGCCTGGAATACGAATATAAGGACGAGTTGAGTCCACAAAAAGGAACCGGATCGCCGGCTTACGGAGATCAGCTCATCCTGACCATAGATGCCAATGCCCAACATGTCCTGGAAGAAATCACGCGGGGTTCCATGGAGGAAAACCAGGCCGAAGCGGCCATGTCCATCGTTCTGGATCCGCGCAATGGAGAGGTCCTTGCGTACGCGAGCCTTCCTGATTTTGACCCGAACGACATACGATCCTCGACCGAACTGTCCAGGCTGGATAGGGCGAGCGTCTGGCCTTATGAGCCGGGTTCGGTCTTCAAGGTCTTTTCCATGGCAAGCCTGATGGAACTGGAAGGCATTGACGAGCATTCTACATTTACCTGCGATGGATCCTATGAAAAGACCACTCCTTCCGGAGAGCGCATTGTAATCAAATGCCTGGGGGCCCACGGAACGGTGGGTCCCTTGGAAATTATCAAGTATTCCTGCAACGCTGGCGCTGCGTACGCCTCGGATACGGTGGACAACGAAAACTTTGCTGCCATGTTGCGGTCCTTTGGCTTCGGCGAAAAGACCGGGATCGGCCTTCCCGGCGAGACCCCGGGTTTTATCAACAGGACCGAGCGCTGGTCCTTAAGGTCCAAACAGACTATCGCCATCGGACAGGAATTGTCCGTATCGGCCTGGCAGATGGTCCAAGCCATGACAGCCATCGCCAACGACGGTATAATGGTGCGTCCCCACGTGGTTTCCCGTATAGTAGGTCCCGATGGGACGCTGAAGAAAACCGTCGAAGCTGAGGCAATCAGACGGGTGATTTCCAGCGACAACGCGAGAAAGATGAGGGCCTACATGGCCGAGGCTGCCTCCGAAGCCGGTACAGGCAGGCGGGCCAGCGTAGGGGACATCCAGATAGCCGTAAAAACGGGGACGGCTCAAATTTTTGATTCCGATAAGAAAGCCTATTCGGCCAAGGATTTTGTAGCGAGCTGCATAGCGCTTGTTCCCGCCGACAAACCCAGGCTTATCATCTACCACGTCATAGTCCGGCCCAAGGGTGATTCGTATCTGGGCGGCCGCATAGCCGCTCCGCCCGTTCGGGAAGCAGCCGAAGCCTTGGTCGATTATTTCGGCATTCCCCGTGGCCGGAACGAGGTGGCCGTCCATGCCGGCACCCTCTCCATCTCGCCCAGTACCCCGGTTGCCATCGGCGACATCATGCCTGACCTGACCGGAGTCGCCAAAAAAAGCCTGCTGCCGCTCCTTTCCAGGGAGGACCTGCGGTTGGAGATTATCGGCGACGGGTGGGTCAAGACCCAGACTCCCGCTCCCGGAACGGTCATAAACAGGGGAGACACCATCCACCTGGAACTTGAATGAGTGTTCTGGAAGCGAACAGGAACATATTACGGTCCCGTTTTCCTGGTCTTGATGTGATATTGGATCCCTACTTTGCGAGTCTTATCCAACACGACAACACGCTTACCCTACTGATGGATGGGAATGGCGGTTCCGATACGAACCCGGCAGAACGTTTCCAGGTAGAAAGCGCGGCAAACGGACAACCTACCCTCAAGGCCAACGGACGGTGGGTGCATTCACGCTTCGATCCGGGGCGCGAGGGTCGGCGTCTCGCCGAGGAAGCCAAAGGCGACGGAACCCTCGTAGCCCTGGGTTTCGGCCTGGGTTACGCGGTGGAAGCGGCCTGCGAACTTGGTGTGGACCAGCCCATCGTAATTGCCGAGAAGGACCCAGGCCTATTGGCGCTGGCTTTCTGCGCCAGGGATCTCACCAGGCTGCTTGGCAGGGAACGGATAGCCTTCTCGGTACCCGCGTCGGCTGATTCGGTCTGCTCCGCCCTTGAAACCCTGGGTGGTAAGCCGGTCATACTTTCCTGCCGCGCTTTCCGCGACCTGGATCCCGTCTGGTACGACGGGATCGAGCAGGCCTTGAGGACCATGCAGGCCAAGGATGAGATCAACGCGGCCACCCTGCGCCGCTTCGGCAGGCGGTGGGTACGCAACCTGGGTACCAATCTGGAGGCAATAAAGAACCTTCCCGGAATTTCCCGACTGACGGGGATCCTTGAAGGTTTGCCGGTATTGCTCGTAGCCGCTGGTCCGACCCTGGATGAATGCCTGCCCTACCTGGCGGATATTGCCCGCAGGGCGGCCCTTGTCGTGGTCGATACCGCCCTGCGATCGGTTCTGGGGGCAGGGGTGCAGCCAGACTTCATCATCGTAGTGGACCCCCAATACTGGAATGCCCGTCATCTTGATCGCTGTTCGGCCCCGTTTTCTACACTGATTACCGAATCGGCCGTGTACCCGGCGGTATCGCGCCTGGATTGTGGCCGTAGCTTCCTCTGTTCATCCCTCTTCCCTTTGGGGGCCTTCGTGGAAAACCGGGTAGACCCTAAAGGAACGCTTGGAGCCGGTGGTTCGGTCGCCACCACAGCCTGGGACTTCGCACGCATTCTGGGAGCTTCCCCGCTGTGGGTTACCGGGCTCGACCTGGGTTTTCCTGCCCTTAAAACCCACTTCAGGGGGGCGCTTTTTGAGGAACGGGTACATACGGAAGCGAAACGCCTGGATACGGGGGAAACCCGTTCTTTCCGTGCGTTGCGGGACGGCAAGCCTTTTTATGCATCGGACCGTTCTGGGGGTCGCCTCCTGACGGACAAGCGGCTTTTCCTGTACGCGGCATGGTTTGAAGCGCGCTTCGCACGGCATCCGGAAGCCCGGCCTTTCAGCCTGTCCCCAAAGGGCTTGCGCATAAGGGGAATGGAAGGCATTTCTGTGGAAGCGTTGTCGGGTTTTCCTGAATGCCGCAAGGAAATTCAGACCCGCCTGGACAGGGCCTTTTCTTTGGTGGATCAGGAATTCGGGTCTGCAGAAAACTGTGGGAGGCTTGAGTGTGCCTATGCCGCGGCGCTGGCGGCACTGATGAACGAGCTGAGGTCCTTGGGGAACGCATCCAGGGCAGCGGTCGTGCAGGCCCGTGCCGCCCTGGACGCTCTGGACCGATCCCGGGTTTCTGCCCCGGACGCGGATACGCTGGAAGCCATTAAAGTATCGGTAACCCAAGCCATGGAAACCCTTGGGAAGGTGAACGCCCTGGTTGGGGAAAGCAGTGTGAAAGAAGTCGCGGGCTTCCTGTTCCCGCCGCTGGCCGAATTGGAAGCGGCCCTCGTGTCCGCCCCGGATGATGAGCTCCGCCATCACCTGGAACTATCCCTGCTGCTGCACGAACGGATCGCGCAGGACGCGGCTTTCCACGAACGCGTCCTGACTTATCCAAAACGAAAACCAGACTGTCTGGATTGTCCATGATGACAGCCGTGTCGCATGTATTTTTTTTCAACTCCTACTAAAGGGTTACTGAATAAATCCGATATTCTAGGCACGGAGATTGAACAGCCCGAAATGTTTCGGGTGCGTTTCGAGGCTTCTCCCCCCATTTAGACGGTGCGCATAGACGTCCAGGCGCATCGTCTTTTTTTTGTCCAGGCATACAGGTCCTGGCTTTCAGGATAATTGCGAGTAATCCACCAGAAATTCTTTCAATCGTCCCAAGGCATCGGTCAGGGTTTCCCTGTCCGGCAGGAAGACAATGCGGAAATGGTTGGGTTCCGGCCAGTTGAAACCCGTGCCCTGCACGAGCAGTATACGCTTGGATCGGAGCAGGTCCATGACGAAACGTTCGTCATCCACGATGGAAAAGCGCTTGGTATCGATTTTGGGAAAACAATAAAGGGCACCCTTGGGTTTGACGCAGGAGAGGCCGGGAATGGAGTTGACCAGATCGTGGCACAGGTCCCGCTGTTCGCGGAGACGGCCGCCCGGAAGTACCAGGTCCCTGATGCTCTGGTAACCGCCAAGCGCGGTCTGTATGGCGAACTGGGCAGGGACGTTGGCGCAGAGCCGCATGTTTGAAAGCATTTCCAGCCCTTCGAAATAATTTGCCGCCAGCTTCTTGTTTCCGGAAAGGACCATCCAGCCCGAACGGAATCCGGCTGCCCGATACGCCTTGGACAGGCCGTTGAACGTTATCGTAAGAAGATCGGGGGCCAGGGTGGCCATGGGGACATGGACGGCATCGTCGTAGATGATACGGTCATAAATCTCATCTGCGAAGACGAGCAATTCTTTTTCCCGCGCTATTTTAATCAGATCTTCAAGTACGGATTTCTCATACACCGCGCCGGTGGGATTATTTGGATTGATGACTACGATGGCCTTTGTCCTGGTCGATGCCTTCGCCCGGATGTCGGCGATATCAGGATTCCAGCCGGCTTCCTCATCGCAGCGGTAGTGGACGGCCTTTCCCCCCGCAAGATTCACCGCAGCGGTCCACAGGGGATAGTCGGGTGCGGGAACCAGAACCTCGTCACCCGCATCCAACAGACCCTGCATGGCCATTACGATCAATTCGCTTACGCCGTTCCCGATGAAAATGTCGTCGGTACCCACATCCATGATGCCTTTGGACTGGAAATCCTGCATGATCGCCTTGCGCGCGGGAAACAAACCCTGGGAGTCGCAGTAGCCCTGGGCATTCTGAAGATTGACGATCATGTCGTGAAGCATCTCGTCCGGCGCGTTGAAGCCAAAGGATGCCGGATTCCCTATGTTCAATTTAAGGATACGGAACCCCTCCGCCTCAAGACGGCGAGCTTCCTTGAGTACCGGACCGCGTATATCGTAACAGACATCGTCCAACTTGGCGGATTTCCTGAAAGATCGCATGTATACACCCCCGATCCTGAACCTGATGAGTAAACTAAACTTGGCTATATAGGCGGGACGACGCTTCGTCCAACGATTTGGACAATACTACGACATGGATTTCCGCGTTGGCCCGGGTAAATTCCTTGTTCCAGCTCTCCTTGGTAGGCAATTTTCCCAATACCCGCTTTCGCGCCGTTTCCGTGGCGCCGTTTATTTCGGCCGTCCTGTCCGGAAGGGCATGGATTAGGGTCCCGCCCAGAAAATGCCAAGCCAGACCCGTAACCAGCGCGTCCCTGGATTTGGCAGCCAGAGGAAGCAAGGTATCCGCCGCCCGGGAAAAATCCTTTGCCAAAAGGAGGGAGAACGCGAGATACCATTCCACCCAGTCGGGATTCTCAAGGTTTTTCTTGCCTACCCGATCAGAAAAAAACGAGACCGAAGCCTCCGCATCGCCCATGAGAACCCGGGCGACACCAAAAACCAGCGCGTTCCGGTCCAGAAGGGCCGGTTTTTCTTCGGCTACTTTCTTTTCGAGACTGACAACAGCCGCGGCGTCTGCGAGTACCAGATATGTATTGGCGAGAAGCCTGGTAAGGCGGGGACTCCAGCGTTTTTTGTCTACCACCCGTTTTTCCAGGTAGACGGAAAGGGCCGGCCAGTCCTCCCGTTCGAGGAGGGCAAAAAGGGTCCAATTTAGTGCGAAAAAAAGATCCAAAGCGAGGAGAACACCGAACAGGACCAAGGCTAGGGGCCAATTGGACACCCAAAAGCTGCCGGCGTACTGGGAACCCAGCGCAAAAAACGGCATCGCGAACACGAAAAGCAGGGAAATGCCCACGACGGCGTTGAATAGTATGAATATTGATTTGAATTTCAAGAAAGAAACTCCTATAATTGCCGAAATGATAAAGGAAAGCGGATCGCAGGGTCAACGGGGGACCGAAGAGTGAACAGCTACCCGATCAAGGATCTCGTTGCCGGAACGTATTTTTCCGAACCGGTGTTATTGGACGAACGTTTCGTCCTGTTGCCGCCGGAGGTTCCCGTAAGCAACGAATTGAAACGTGCACTGCTGGATTGGGAATTCCGGGCCGTATTGAGCATGGGTGTGTCCAAGACCGAATACGAGGAAACCGGTTCAGTTGCGGCGGATAGCGGAGAAGAGACTCCGGTCTCGACCGGTGACAGCGAACGCATGAAACTTGCGGTCGATTTTTCAAGACGCTTCCATGAGTATGTAGAAAGCCTCTTTACCCGTTTCGTTACCAAAAACGAGATTCCCGCAACCGAAGTGGCAGAACGCATCAAGGAACTCTGCGATGTGATAAAGGAAGACCGGCGATTTTTACTCCGTGTGCAGGATCCGGGTAGCGCCGAGCGCAATTATCTCGCCGCCCATTCAGTCAAATCAACCATACTGGCGGTCATACTCGGCTCCTACCTCAAACTACCCAACCACCGGCTGATCGAACTTGGCACCGCCGCATTGTTGCACGAGATAGGCATGGTCAAGCTTCCGCCCCAGCTGTACATGACAAACAAGCCCCTTTCCGACCAGGAGCGCAAGGCGATAGTCACCCATCCCGTACTTGGCTACAACATACTGCGGGGGCTATCCTACCCGCTCAGCGTGAGCTTGGCGGCTCTGGAACACCACGAGCGCGAGAATGGCGAAGGCTACCCGAGACGGCTGACTTCTGACAAGATAAGCCTCTACGCCAAAATAATTGCTGTTGCCTGTTCATACGAAGCCCTTACCACTTCGCGTCCGTATAAGAGTGCCAAGGATGGATACACTGGCATGATAGACCTGCTTAAGAACGTGGGGAAACAATACGACGATACGGTTGTCCGGGCCTTGGTTTTCTCCCTCTCAATCTATCCCATTGGCCTGTACGTGCTGCTCTCGAACGGAAAGCAGGGCCAGGTCGTCGATGTGAATCCCGAAAACCCACGTTTTCCGGTTGTCCAGATCCTGGGAGAGAAATTGCCAGACGGAAAGGACCGTACCATGGAAACCTCGCAGGCCGGCGTTTACATAATACGTCCCCTGATCAAGACCGAAGTAAACCAGACCCCCACCAACTAAAGCAGCATTTCAGGATTTCCAAGCCCGTGGCGTATATCATTGGGATTACTTTGGGGCACTCCCAAGGGAATGCCCATCCTTACACAGTACGCGTCCTTTTCAAAAAAACCACCAACATCATCCTCTACGATGCCTCTGGCGAACGCGCAGAGGGCAACGCAGTCGCGTATCCAAGTGCTTTCACGGAAACTGTCGGCACTGACTTCGCACACGGCAAATCCGGAGTCTCCTTCGGCCAGCCTTACCCGGACAGGGCCCGAAAGATAGCACAGGTCTCCCAACGCAAGGCCTGTCAGTACCGCGCGGCGGTCGGGGCAGAGTAGCGGAACAGGTGGTGCGACCCAGGTGGAGGTGACGCCCGCGTTTTCCGCCGCCTCCGCGACGACGAAACCCAGATGCCGGACCAGATCGATGCGGTAAGGCGACTGGTCCTGGAAAAGCGCTTCCATCCCCAGACTTACCGCGCAGATTCGGGTTTTGAGCCTGCCCATATCCACGGGATCCCTATTGCTGCTGAATGAGCCCCTCCGTTCCGAAGAGATCAGACCGTTTATCAGGTCGATATCGGACTTGATCCTGCGGGCGATAAAAGCGAGCAAGCCATCATCGTCCATATTTTCCATTGGGCACACTCCTGAAGCGAGCAAGGACTCGCTATCAGTGTATTGTGAATGTGTCATCTTGGCGATAGATTTTTATATGCCGAAAAAACCTCCCACAAGACTGCATGCAATCCTTTCTGCCCGTCTCCGAGCGGGGCGTGAGCGCATGGGGCTATCCCAAGCGGCCCTTGCGGAAGCTCTGGGCGTTTCGCCAGGTTATGTGGGTGATATGGAATCCATGAAAAAATTCCCCTCGGCACCGGTCATGGAACGGCTCGCACTCGTGTTGGGCACTAAGGCCTACCATTTGCTGGTTCCGCCCGGCGAGGAACCCGAACCCGAATACGGCGAGCTCGCATACGGCATAGGCAACGGCCTGAAACAGGCGATCGACGATGAATTGAGGGAAATACTATCCCGCTACGCTTCCGGCAAGGAAAAAGAATAGCCCCACCCCGGCCGTTCGCGCATTCATACGTACGAAAGTCCCTTGGGACCTTGTTGCCGTCCGTGTGCCGTGTTAGTCTGCAGCCAATATGAATGATGGTTATCTATTTCTGAGTCTCGCGGTCATTGTCCTGCTCATCCTGCTGAACGGGTTCTTCTCAATGTCGGAAATGGCGATCGTATCGTCCCGCAAGGGCAAACTGCAGGCCAAGATCGACGAGGGCAAAAGATCCTACAAGAAGGCGCTCCATGCGTCAGAAAATCCTTCACGGTACCTTTCGACGGTGCAAATCGGCATAACCCTAATCGGCATACTTTCCGGAGCCTTTGGCAGCTCGACCTTCGCCGTGCCCATTGCGCATTCACTGTCAGCCATTCCCTTCCTTGCCCCCTACGCGACCGCGCTGGCCGTGGGACTGGTCGTACTGGTCCTTACCTTCCTGTCCATCGTGCTGGGAGAATTGACTCCCAAACAATTTGCCCTATCCAAGCCTGAACGGATAGCAGCCTTCGCCGTACCCATACTTGAAGTCCTGGCCATCATCTTCAACCCCGTGGTGACCTTCCTGTCCCGATCCACCACCTTCCTGCTCAAGATACTCCGAGTATCCAGCAGCCACGACCAGGTGATAACCGAGGAAGAGATATGGATAGCCCTGCTGGAGGGTGAGCGCCACGGCATTGTCGAGGAGAAGGAACGGCGCATGGTGGAAGGGGTATTCTACCTGGGCGACAGGCCGGTGGAAACCTTCATGACCCACCGTTCGGAGCTGGCCTGGCTGGAACTCGACGCCGACGCCGAAAGCATCAAGGCCACGGTGCTCTCCCTGCGGGGACAATCCCTCTTTCCGGTCGTCAAGCAGGGGCTGGATGACGTGGTAGGGGTTGTGGCTGCCGACGACCTGCTCACCGCCTTCCTAGACGGTTCCTGGAGCGGGATGAAATCCATCATGAGGAAGGCATGTTTCATTCCCGGCACCATGTCGTCACTGAAGGCCTTCGAAGTCTTCAAGCGGGAACGGACCGATACCATCCTGGTACTGGACGAATACGGCGGACTCGCCGGGGCCCTGTCCATTCAGGACCTTGTGGAGGAGATAGTAGGCGAGCTGTCGAGTCCGGACACGGACTCGGAAGAAATAATCAAGCGCGAGGACGGCTCGTACCTGATGGGCGGTCTGGTGAACGTGGATATTTTTGTTGAGCTCTTTGCCTTGGGCGGAGCCGTGCCTGAACAACGGGACTACCACACCCTCGCCGGGCTGGTTCTGGAAATTGTCGGCTCCATCCCGCGGACGGGTGAGATTTTTACCTGGAAAGGGTTCCGTTTCGAAATTATGGATATGGATGGAAACCGCATAGACAAGGTGCTCATTACCCCGCCTCCCGCACCACACCCCGAAGCTGTGGACTAATCGAGGCCACCAAGCTGGTACACATTTCTACATTCAAGTGCGACAAGCTTTTAGAAAAACGGCTACAGCCTGCGTGCCAGGCGGGCCACTGCGGATCCGATCGCCAGACCGGCGGCTATCGCGCCAGCGGTACCCAGGGTGGCGAAGCCGACCGAGATGGCGCCATCCATATCTCCCGCCAGGGATTCGCTCATCATGTAATACATCCCGCTGCCGGGGGTGAGCGGGATGATGGCGCAGACCACCCAGGTTGTTGCGGGACGGTTCAGAAGCCGTGACGCGAGTTCGGCGAAAAGGACCACGACGATGGCCGCCGTAAAATACGCGATGCTTTCCGCCCGCCCCAAGGCTGCCACCGAAAGGTAGACCGCCCATCCGAGGGCTCCGATAAAAGCCGATACGGGGAGATCCCTACCCCGGACGTTGAAGACAAAGGCGAAGGCGCCCGAAGCAAGCCCCGCCCAGAGTACTCCCAGCACCGCGCTCATACAAGAAACCTGGCAGCTAGGGCCGAGATGGACAGGGCGAAACCGGCCCCCATGGAGATGGCGGCGGCGGCCATGATGGCTTCCGTAAGCCTGGCGACCCCTGCGACAAGGTCCCCCGCTATGGTATCCCGGATGGCGTTCACCGTCGCCAGTCCAGGCACGAGCTGCATGATGGAACCGATAACCGTCTTGTCCAGGTTGTCCGCCAGGCCGAACATGATGGCCGCGGAGGAGAGCGCCGCCGCAGTGGCGCCACCGAGAATATTGACGATGAAATCCGGAAAGCGGTTCGACGAGGCCGCCGATGATACCGCCTTGATGCCTACCCCAACGAAAAAGGCTGCCACGGCATCGCGTACCGAGCCCCCGAACAGGAGCGTGAAAAAGGTCGCGCTGGCTCCTGCGGCTATAAGGATGGCCGGGAGGGGATAGGGCCTTTCTTCCCGCAGGGCGGACAATATGCGACTGAAAGCCTCGGGTTCTGTACCCAAACGTTCCACTTTCGTTGTTTCCTCGGCTATGCGGGCTATCCTGCGCAGGTCCACCGATCGCTTGATGATGCGGCGGACCACGGCGCGGGACTGATTGTCCTGACCCGCACCGGACGCGATAAGCCCCGTAGGTGTCGCGAAGCATTCCGCGTCGCGAACCGACCAGGAGCGGCACAGGCGCACGAAGGTGGATTCCGCACGGTAGGTTTCGCCACCGGCTTCCAGCACCATCCGGCCCGCGTCAGCTGCCAGTGCCAGCGGATCGGTATCATTTCCTGCCGTGACGGCTGCCTCGACGGTGGCCGCTGGAGGGAGGTTTGGTTTAGGCATGGGGGTTTGAAACGCTCAGGTAGGTGTAGCGTTTAAGGCCGTTTTCGAATTCCGCCAGAAGCTTCATGCCCTCATTGGGCTTCACCACGTCATTCTTGATGGCCTGTTCAATCTGCTGCTTCATGGACCGCACGACCTCGCTGGCCGAGTACTCGTTCTCCTCAAGTACCTCGCGGATGGTGTCTCCTTCGATTGTCTCGTCGATGTACCAGCCAGAATCCTCGTCGGGATCGACGATGACGTGGGCCTCGTCCATGCGGCCGAAAAGGTTATGCATGTCACCCAGGGTGTCCTGGTAGGCTCCGGTAAGGAAAAAGCCCATGTAGTACGGCGTGCCGTCAAACTCGTGGAACCACAGGAAATTACTGTCGTGCTCGCCATCGCCAATGAAGGAATCCAGTTTGCCGTCCGAGTCGCAGGTGATGTCGGCGATGGTACCCTTGTGGGTTGGTTCCTCGTTAAGCCGGCGCAGGGGAATCGCCGGAAACAGCTGGTCCAGCGCCCATGCGTCGGGAAGGGAACGGAATACCGAAAAATTGAGCAGGTATTGGTCCTTCATGCTCGTGACCAATTCCTTGATCTCGTCGGAGACCCTCGTCTTGGTCTCGAAAAACCGGGCGATGAGGGTGGCTATCTCGCCAGAAACCGATTCGACTATGGCGCGGGAATGCAGGTCCAGATAGCCCAGATCGAAGAGCGTCATGGCCTGCTGCCTGTAGAACACGAGATCGTGGAAGGCTTCGTCGTAGTGTCCGGCCTCCACCGTCTCCCGCACCTCCAGTATGTCCCGGATTATCTTATGGGCGTTCTTGGGAATCTGGGGATTCTTCATGGTATTGAGTTTCTTGATGCGTCCGAAGGTTTCCACCGCAATCATGGAATGGTGGGCGACCAAAGCCCGGCCACTTTCAGAGACGATGGTCGGATGGGGAACCTTTTCCTCGTCGCATACATCCTTGACGCCGTAGACGATGGTGTTCGCGTATTCCCGCAGGCTGTAATTGGCGGAGGACGCCACCGCACTCCGGGAACCGTCATAATCGACCCCCAGGCCTCCGCCTACGTCCAGGTATTCCACGGGACAACCCATGCGGGCAAGCTTGGCGTAAAAACGGGCACCCTCCCGCACGGACCTGGTGACAACCTGGATGTCAGGAATCTGGCTGCCGATGTGGAAATGGATAAGGGATACGCAATCCTTCATGTTTTCCGCTTCCAGGAGGGCGATGGCTTCCAGCAGATCCACCGTGGAAAGGCCGAATTTCGCGTTGTCCCCCGAGGAGGTAGCCCATTTCCCCGATCCACGAGTCGCAAGCTTGATGCGAATGCCTATCAACGGGCGGACATGCATCTCCTTGGAGACATCGATGAGGGCACGGATCTCAGACAGTTTTTCCGCGACCACCACGACCTTCTTTCCAAGCTTGCGACCCATGAGGGCGAAGCGCATGAATTCATCGTCCTTGTAACCATTGCAGAGCAGGAGACCCTCGTAATTCCGGTGAAGCGACAGGGCGAGCAGGAGTTCGGGCTTGGAACCCGCCTCGATGCCAAGGCCATATTCAGAACCGGCGTCCATCAGTGTTTCCACGACCTCGCGCATCTGGTTCACCTTGACGGGGTACACCCCCCGGTAGCGGTTGGTGTAGCCGCTTTCTGTGATGGCCTCCACGAAGGCCTCGTTGATGCGCCGGACCCGGTCTTGCAGGATATCCTGGAAACGGATATGCAGGGGCAGGCGGAGACCGCGTTTCTTGGCCTCCTCCACCACCTCGGAGATGCGGATGGAGACGCTATCCTTGAGGGGGGAGACGGCGACGCAACCCTCGGCGTCTATGGAAAAGTATCCGGAACCCCATTTTGATACCCCGTAAAGGGCGTCGGAATCCGCGCTTGACCATGCGGCCATTATCGCTCCTTGTGACGGTTCTGGCCGTCGTAGCTGAGTAGGGCTCCGTACGCGTCTGGGCGCCGGTCGCGGAAGATGCCCCAGGCCGCCCGCGTCATCCGCAGGGTGTCCAGGTCGAATTCGTGTATCAGGATGCATTCAGAAACGCGGTCGGCGGCCTCGACCAGTGCGCCTTTTTCATCGGCGATGAAGGATGAGCCGTAGAAGGTGATGGCAGACTCGTCCACCTGTTCGCGGCCAATGCGGTTGGCGACGACAACGGGCACCAGGTTCGCCCCCGCGTGGCCCCGCTGCACCGTCCGCCAGTGCTCCATGGAATCGAGGGAGGAGTCCTGTGGCTCTGAACCGATGGCCGTGGGGTAGAACAGGATTTCCGCACCCTGCAAGACCATGGAACGGGCCAATTCCGGGTACCATTGATCCCAGCAGATTCCCACACCGATACGGCCGTACTGGGTATCCCACACGCGGACACCCAGGTCGCCAGGATTGAAGTAGTACTTTTCCTCGTAGCCTGGTCCATCGGGAATATGGCTCTTGCGGTACAGGCCCAGCACGGAACCATCCGCGTCGATGACGGCTACGGTGTTGAAATGGGCCTGGTTGGCACGCTCAAAAAAACTAACCGGGATGACCAGACCCAATTCCCGCGCCAGGGCGGAGAAGCGGGCGACGGCGGGGTTTTCCTGGGGGCTTTTGGCCAGGGCGAAAAATTCGGGCTTTTCCTTCTGGCAAAAATAAGGAGTTTCGAAAAGTTCCTGGAGGAGCACGATGTTCGCGCCCCTGGAGGCTGCCTCCCGGGTCAGGCGCTCGGCTTTCCGGATATTCTCATCCCGGTCGCCTGAACAGGCCATCTGCACGGAGGCTACCTTTATATTTCTCATGTCATGTTCCTCATGCTGATTTCCTCATGACAGGCGCTTCAGGCACTTCGTGAGGGAAGCGGAACCTGCTGTGTGATGCAATGCACGTTCCCTCCTCCCTTTATTATACGCATTCCGTCCACCGGGTGGATCCGCCTGTCCGGGTACAGCTCGCCAAGGATGCCCAGCGCCCGGCCGTCGGCTTTTTTTGTTTCGGCATCGCCATCCCTTCCGAAGACGGGAACTATCAGCCCCCCCGTCACGGGGTAGAAATTTATATAGCTGAGGGTGAGCGTCTCGCCCCGGCAGGTTCTCGCGGGTGGTGCCTCGATGGTGATGACTTCCAGCTGCCGACCAGCGGCGTCCCGGGCTGTGGCAAGGATTTCCAGGTTATCGGCGCAGGCGCGTTCGTCAGGAGACATTTTTTGATTTGTGTGGTCCTTCCAACAACGGGGAACCTGCATGGCGATAAGGCCGGGACGGACGAAGCAGGCCAGGTTATCCACGTGACCGTCGGTCTCGTCTCCGTACAGACCCCGGTCGAGCCAGATGAAGCTCCTTGCGTCCAGATAGGCGCGCAGATACCCTTCAATATCGGTCTGGGTGAGGCTTGGGTTGCGGTTGGAGTTGAGCAGGCATTCGCGGGTGGTGAGGACAGTACCTGCGCCATCGGAGTGGATTGAGCCGCCTTCCAGTACGAAGGGTGCGTCTATGCGGCGTATTCCCAGCCTTTCGAGGATGAGCGGCGCTAGGGCCTGGTCCGCGTCGAAGGGCTGGTACTTTTGACCCCAGGCGTTGAAACGCCAGGTGCAACCTGCCCGTTCACCGGAAGGGCCAAGCACGAAGGTAGGCCCATTGTCGCGGAGCCAGGAATCGTCATGGGGGAAATCCCACAGTTCGATATCCGACGAAAGACGCTGCTTGGCCTCCGAATGGGGGACGCGGCCGTCCACATCGGGCTGGTGTCGGGCTATCATGACGAGCTTCTCGAAGCTGCTAATGGCGTTGGCAACCTCGGCGTACCCGTCATTGGCCCCGGCCAAGCCGTCGAGCCAAGTTTCGGCGCGTACCGGCCAGGACATCAGGGTAAGCTCTCGGGGCTCCCATTCGGCCGGCATCCGTAGTCGATCTTCTTGTTGCATGCTGGTGCTCACGAAATTCGTTGTACCCCATACAAGGCGGTGGTGCAAGTGGCTGGAAAAAACCCTTGACGGGCATCCCCTATTTACGCATATTTATTCACGCTTCTTGCATACAAATACGAATCACGGGGGACAACAGCGTATGGCCGCACGGATACCCATGAAAAAGGCAATCGCCGAGATCGACGGCGACGAGATGACCCGCGTACTGTGGTCCCTGGTCAAGGAAAAGCTCATCCTTCCCTACGTGGACCTCAAGACCGAATACTACGACCTGGGTCTCATGAACCGCGATGCTACCGACGACGAGGTTACCTCCGAATCGGCACAGGCCATCCTGCGGCTTGGCGTAGGTGTCAAATGCGCCACCATCACCTCCAATTCCGCCCGCAAAGCCGAATACGACCTGAAGGAGCTGCACCCGAGCCCCAACGCGACGATCCGGGCTATCCTTGACGGGACAGTTTTCCGCAAGCCCATAGTCCTTGCCTGTGTGAGCCCCACGGTCTCCACCTGGAAGAAGCCCATCGTCATCGGACGCCATGCCTACGGTGACGTCTACAAAAACGCTGAAATGCTCATACCCGGAGCGGGCAAGGTGGAACTGGTATTCACCGCCAAGGATGGCAGCGAAAAAAGGATGACCGTCGCCGATATGCCCGGCTCCGGTATAGTGCAGGGCATGCACAATCTGGACTCGTCCATCGAAAGCTTCGCCCGGGCCTGCTTCATCTACGCCCTTACCGAAAAACTTGAAGTCTGGTTCGCGACGAAGGATACCATCTCCAAAACCTACGACGGACGTTTCAAGGAAATTTTCAACAGGGTCTACGAGACCGAGTTCAAGGAAAAGTGCGCCGCCGCAGGCATCTCCTACTTTTATACCCTCATCGACGACGCGGTCGCCCGGGTGGTTAAAAGCGAGGGCGGCTTTTTGTGGGCCTGCAAGAACTACGACGGCGACGTGATGAGCGACATGATCGCCAGCGCCTCCGGCAGTCTGGCCATGATGACCAGCGTGCTGGTGTCACCTTCTGGCGCTTTCGAGTACGAGGCCGCCCACGGCACGGTACAGCAGCATTATTACCGCTGGAAGAAGGGCGAACGCACCAGCACCAACCCGGTGGCCCTCATTTTCGCCTGGACCGGAGCCTTGGCCAAACGCGCCGAGCTGGATGGCTTGCCCGAACTGGAAAGCTTCGCGAAACGGCTGGAAACGGCCACCCTTGCGACCATCGAAGCGGGTGAGATGACCGCCGACCTGGCCAAGCTCGCGGTTCCCGCTCCGAAAAGAGCTCTGGATTCTTGGGAATTCGTGGACGCCATAGCGAAGCGCTTGTAGGTATCTGGCCGAACTGGGCTGAGCCGTCTCGGTGAGGCCCGTTACCAAAGCAGCATGCGTCCCCGGTCCTCCTCAAAGCCGAGGGACCGCAAGATCCCTGCCCAGGGGCTTGTGGAGGCGTTGGAGCCGTTCACCCGTTCCACCACCAGTTTGCGGTCCGGATCGACAGCGCGGGTCCGGGAACTTTTCAGGAAACCGAGTATCTCCGGCGAAAGGGGGTCATCGGCGGGTACGAGCACGCGAAGGTCCTTGCCGTTCTGGCGTGAGACGGCGACGAGCCGGTTCCCCGCGAAGCAGAGGCGGCTGGTGGCGCTACGGGCTGGCAGTTCAGGGTCCAGACCTTCGGCGGCCATACCGCAAAGGCTTGCGGGGTCGGCTGCGTTCATCCAATAGACGCCGTTCTCCGCATCGCAGGCGTCCAGTTCCCCTACCATGTCGGGTCCGGCGAACTGGAGTCCGGGCAGGCCGGAGAAGAAGCGTCCCGCGGTGAGTTCCCCCGCCAGTTCCATGCGCCGCATCGCCGGAAGGAGCCGGCTCCAGGATAGGAGGGGTTCCTCCCGTTCCAGCAGGTCCCTGCAGAGAACGCCCCAACGCCCAAGAAGGAGGCGTACACGCTCGCGGTCCAGCTCTTCCTGGTCCAGGGAATCGGGCACGAAATTGCCTTCGGGGACAAGCGAGAACCACAAGCCCGCTACGGGAGGGCCATCCCTCCATTTTGCTTTCAAGGCTCGGGGAAGGCGGCGTCTCGGGCCGAAGGGTGACGGGTATGGAGCAAGGCCGCTCCTGCCGGAAGTCCGGAATTCTTGTTCTCCATGGTCCGCTTTCTTGCCAAAATCATCGAGCAGGCCACGGCGCAGGCTTTCCCAGGTATCGGAGCTGAGCCTGCCCGCCCACACCTCGGACCAAAGCGCCCCGGTACAGGCGAAATTTTCCGAAGTAGGCTGACTGGCGGAGGTGGATGCTGCAGGAGTGGTCAAAGTGTGGGTGGACGACACTGCGTCGCGCAATTCCCAGAAATCCCGTGGCCGGTCGGCATCGCCGAACAGGCTCCCTTCCCCGCCGCTGGCAGGGAGCACGACATCCAGATCTTCCGGAGCGCACAGCGCGATCCTTCCCTCACCCGAGCCGAACCAGACCAGTCGGCCCGCGGCGAGTTCTGCATCCAGGAGTCCCGGACGGTACCCGGCGAGGCGTGCCGGAAAAATTTCGGTTTCCCAGAGACGGACTGGAGCGGTATACCCCGACAGGAGCTTCCAGGGCATGATGGCGGCTGGGTCGAGATCGGAGTGCCCTGCTACCCCACCGCCCACGCCTATGAGACCCTGGCGTCTTGCGAGGAAGGGAGCGAGCTGGCCTATCGGGCGTTCCCGTACGACAGGGCGCGCTGCCTTTCGGGAAAGGCGCAATAGGAGTTCAAGGTTTTCACGGTCACAGATCAGCAGCCCACTACCTTGGATTTCCCTGTCGGAAGTGGCTACATTGGCTACAAGGGAGAGAGCAGCCTGATCCGCCTCGACCTCTACATCACGGACGATATCACCGGTATCTACCAAGGCTTCCAGTGCGTCGTCCAGTTCAGGCTCGCCACAACCAAACACCACAGCGATGCGTCCGGCGCTGACCGCTCCCTGATAGCGCAGCCATTCACCCAGCGAGGCCAGGGGCTCGGCACGCCAGGAGGCGACCTGTTCTTCGTGGACGATGGAGTCGATTCCAGCGCCGGGCGTGCGTACCCGGAGGATGCGACCGCCCAGACTGGGGTCATGGCCCAGGCTTTCCCGGATATCATCCCCCGCCGCGGCCAGAAGCACTTCCCATTCGTCTGCCGGAATGGCCACCCGTTCTTTTACCCACTCGGCCAGCGCGAGGGGTTCTTCCGGAGCCCAGCCAGGAAGTTCGCGCCGGAGCCGGGCGGAGAAACCCCTGACCAAGCCGGATCTTAGCAGAGGCCGCAAGCGGGCCTCGCCGATGGCGTCGCGGATCAGCCGGTCCGAGAGGGAACTGCCGCGACGGGCGGCATTTTCATCGCCCTCGTAGAGGAAACGGTTGGTCTCCCGCCAGACCGCATTCCTGGCGAAGGGGCTGGGGAGGCGTGTGCGGAAAAAGCCAAGCCGCACGGAATGGTCCCCCAGTCCGTCGCAGAGCGCTGTAAAAGCCTCCATGTCAAAAAGGTCTACCAGGCAGGAACGCCAGGCCTCCGCAGCAGCGGGAAAATCGCCGTAGCCCGAGACGGCGTCGAAAAGGCGCTTCGACCGCTGCCGCGTTATCCACAAGGGGGTGCGCTTTCCGAAACCGGACCGGGGCAGGATGAGCGAGCGCTCGGCGGCCTCGCGGAAGGCGGCGCCGAAAACGCCCGCACTCTCCAGCCGTGAGCGGAGCAGCCCATCCCGGGTCGCAGGGTCGCCCAGGCGGTCCAGCGCGGCGCGGATCAGGGCTTCGGGGTCCGCTCCGGAGGTCAACGGGAGGACAACGAGCACGCCGTCGTCGTCGGGGATGGTTTCCACCCGCAGTTCAAGGCCATTCTCCAGTTCCGCGGCCAGGGCAAGGGCGAGGGGTTGGTTGAGGGCCAGACCGCGCAGGGTATGGATGAACGCGTTTACCGTATCCCCCCTCAGGTCGGGATCGGCACAAAGCTCGATGCTGATGGTCGACTTACCGGGCAGGGGCACGCCACCCTGGGCCTGGCGCTGGGCGTCCACGAAACGGACCAGGGCATCGGCGGCTTCGTTTGAGAAGCCCAAATCGCTCAGGCTCTCCGGGGAAAGGCCGGAACCACCTCCATTTATTTCACCTGCGGTTACGGCATCGGAACTTGACAGAAGCTCCAGGGTGCGCCGGACCAGGACCGGGCTGAGGCTGCGGGCTTCGGCCTTCCAGAAGGGCATGAAATCAGCGCTGCGATCCAGCGGGACAACCTGGACGGCCTCGGGGCCGATGGACACGATGCGCCAGGCCCGGGTACCGAAAGAAAACACGTCGCCCTTGCGACGTTCCCAGACGAATTCTTCGTCCAGGTCGCCAATGCGGGTTCCGTCCTCCAGACGCAGCGAATAATAGCCCCGGTCCGGGATGGTGCCCCCCGAAGAATAAAGGAGGCCGAGCACTCCGTCGGCGGCGGTGAGAAGGCCGGTATTGCGCTCGTAGAAAAGTCGGGGCTTGAGGTCCCGGAGCCTGGCATCCGCATAACGCCCGGCCAGCATCTCCACGACCCCCTCGTAGGACAGGCGCGACAGGTTTTCGAAGGGTGGAAAGGACCTCAGCTCGTCATAAAGGGTATCGATATTCCGTGGGGACTCAACGCACAGGGCCAGGATGGTCTGGCCCAGCAGGTCCAATGGATTCGCCACGGGATGGACTTCCTCTATTTCCCGAGAGCGCACCGCACCGGCCAGGGCGGCGGAGTGCAGCAAGTCCATACCGTGGAAGGGCACCAATACGCCACGGCTGGTCAGCCCTACCCCGTGCCCCGACCGTCCTATCCTTTGGAGGGCCACCGCTGTCTCCGAGGGGGACCCCGCGAGCACCACCTCGTCGACGCTGCCCACGTCTATGCCCAGTTCCAGGGAACCCGTGGCCACCACGCAGGGTAGCGTTCCTTCGATAAGCCGGTGCTCCACCGCCCTGCGGACGTCCTTGGAAAGGGACCCATGGTGGGCGAAGGCAGTTCCCGGCCCGGCTTTTTCATTCAGCAACAAGGAGATACGCTCGGCCCGGCGGCGCGAATCGGTGAAGACCAGTGTGGTCCTGTTGGTCCTGGTCCGCTCGGCCAGGATGCCCGTCAGGACAGTGTAGCGATCTGCGCCCTCGGGATATTCTATGGATAGTTTGATGCGCTTTTCAGAGGGAGGCGCGATGATGCGGACCTCACGCCGCTCGTAGCGGGTTTCCGTCCGTTTGCCAGCACCGGCGGTTGCATCATGCGGAACGATGCGCAAGCCGCCGACGAAGGCCGCGGCAGTCTCGGGCGGGCGGACCGTGGCGGAAAGGGCCAGGCGCTGGAACTCGCCGGCCACCGAAACGAGCCGCGCCACCTGGCAGGCCAGAAAGGCGCCGCGCTTGGTGGCAAGTACAGCGTGTATCTCGTCCAGCACGACACAGCGGACCGCAGCAAGCACCAGCCGTGCGCGGGGATTCAGGAGCAGGATGGCGAGGCTTTCGGGCGTCACCGCCAGGATTGAAGGAGGCTTTGTAAGGAAACGGCGGCGGTCTGCTTGGGGCGTATCGCCGGATCTGGTTTCGACCCGTACCTCGGGAAACGGGGATCCTTCCCTTACGAACGCGGCCTTGATTGAGGCCAGGGGTTCGGTAAGGTTGCGTTTGATATCCTCGTTAAGGGCCTTGAGGGGAGATACGTAAAGGACCGACAGCCTGTCTGCCGGATAGGTGCCGTCGGCGAAGCGGGAAAGGGCCACCAGGAAAGCTGCCAGGGTCTTGCCGCTCCCGGTGGGCGCCAACGCCAACACGTGGGCACCGGATGCGATCGCAGGCCAAGCCTCGGCCTGGACGGGAGTAGGTCCGCCGTAGGTTTTTTTGAACCAGGAGCGGATAAGCGGGTGGAGCGATGGTGGCAGGACACTAGGTTTGGTGGCGGACATGGCGAGGAAAGTATCCGGCGTGGATTGCCGGCTTGTCAAGTTCGGAAGCCCGGTGGCCGTCGGGCGGTCGACGCATGGACGCCCAGCGGACGTCGGGTTTCAGTCTGAGCTGTAGATGCCACCCTCTCCGTACAGCGCCGACCATGATCTGGTGAAGCGCCGGTAGTGGCGTTCCAGCCAGGTCAGTTCTGTTGGTGGCGTCGTGCTGGTGCCGGGCCGGGGTGGCGGGCTGATGCTGTCCGGCGAGCCACCGGCGGCCGCGGCGGCACCAAGGAAGGCGGCGCCCCGGGCGGAGGAATCGCTGACGGAGCACACTTCAAGGGGGCGGCCGAGGACGGAGGCGAGGAGACTGCACCAGGACGGGCGCCGGGAGCTTCCGCCCACGAAATAGGCTGTAGTTTCCGGCACTAGGGCCAGGGTTTCCGCGCCCAGCCTGACTGAACAGGCCACGCCGAGTAGGGCGGCCGCAAGGAGTTCGGCTTTGGAATGATGCAGGCCCAAGCCAATCCAGGCACCCCGGGCTGCTGGGTCGCCGTAGGGGGAGCGCTCCCCTGTGAGCCAGGGCAGGAACACGAGATCCTGGGGCACCTGGATGCGACCCGCATCGAAATCCGCGTAGAAGGCGTCCCACTCGATGCCGACCATGGAGCGCACCCATTCCAGGGCCACTCCGCCGTTGAGCATGGCTGCCATGCGGAAGCGGATGCCAGGGAAGGCGGTCTCGAAACAATTCAGGCCCGGATTGTAGGGAGGCAGGCCCCGGACGGGTACGAAAACCTGGGCACCCGAACCCACGCTGATGAGCGAGGCCGAAGGCTTTGACCAATCATCCCCCATCGAGGTGGCGTTCGTGGGCCGGTCTGAATCATTTATTGACGAACCAAAGAAAGTTGGAAACAATCCGCAGCCATACAGGGAGCAGGCCCCGTCCGACGAGCCGACGGCGACGGGGCAACCTTCGGGTAACCCGGTATCGGCCGCACCCCTGGCAGACACCTGGCCCGCCACCTCGAAACTACCCCGTATGGGGGGTAACTTTCCGACGTCGATGCCTAGTTTATCCAGTACTTCGGTGGACCAGGTTTCCTTGGCGAAATCGTAGACCAAGCCGGCGCTCGCGTCTCCCGGATCTGTTGCGAGACCGCCGGTCAGCCTGAAGCGCAGGTAATCCTTGGGGAACAGGAACGCCTTGGTTGCGGCGTACACAGTGGGCTGGTAGCGTTTGAGCCAGAGTATGGTGACCGCGGCCATCCCCGCGGCAGGGGCGTTCATGAGCCTTTCGCGGGCCTCGGTATCGATCCTGTCGAATTCACCCAAGAATTCGGTGCCCCTGGCGTCAGCCCACAGGATGGCCGGTGTCAGGGCGCGCCCCGACGCGTCCACCGGGACGAATCCGTGCATCTGGCCGCCCAGACCTATGGAACTTATGGCGGTATCGAGACCGGCGGCTTCCAGTTTCTGCCTGAGTTCCTCCCAGGAAGCACGCAGGGCTGTGACCCATTCCTCTGGATTGGTTTCGGCGCGGCCCTGCGCGGGTGCGGAGATGACGTACGGCCGGGACGCGGTGAATTCCGGGCCAGTACCACCGCTGCCAACACCTGCGCCGGGGCCGGGGAACGAAGCCATCAGTTTGAGGGAACCCGTACCCAGGTCGATGCCCAGGCGGAGGCCGGACGCGGAAAATCGGGATGGTGTTTTCATAGGGCGATCCTCCTTAACGATTTTTGTTCTGCCCTGTCCAGAAGCAGGAGGGCGAAAGAGGCGGCGCAGGAAACCACGAACATGGTAATCCAGAGTGCGGGAATGCCCGCGAAATGTATGATGTTGCCACCCACTGGGGTGGCTATGGACCAGCCGAAGCCGCCCAAAAAGGGAAGGATGGCCGAAAAGCGCCCCCGGTGGGACATGGGCGTGTGGTTGGCTATATACACGTCCTGATTCGTCGCGTTCACGATCTCGCCCAGGGTCCAGATGAAGGTGGACAGGTAAAAAAGCGTCGCGATGCCGGAAAAGGCCAGCATCCCGAAACCCACGGCGAACAGGAAGCCGGATATGGCCACGTTCACGATGGGACGCAGGCCTTTGAGCAGGGCGATAGTGGGTGCGGTAAAAATCAGTACCATCAGGGCGTTCATGGTCATGAGAAATCCGTAGAGAGCGGCGCCATTCATACCGAAGAGCTGCTCGGTCTGCAATGGCAGGGTGAAGCGGTGCTGGGCGTAGACCAGGCCGTACCAGGCACTGATGAACACGAAAGCTATGAGGAAGGGTCTTGTCTTGATCGCCGAAATGAGTCCGCCCTCGTGGGCCTTCTCG